>JAESFK010000013.1_pt1:305000-491464 | contig 491464 bp, 479 predicted proteins | sample 9269391 | NCBI WGS metagenome assembly JAESFK01 (sample SAMN14506231, study PRJNA617097) | algae metagenome | isolation source: Drouetiella hepatica UHER 2000/2452 and co-occurring heterotrophs from... | place: Slovakia: Slovak Paradise National Park, Hrabusice, Kosice Region...
ACTGACAAGTCGAGCAGAGACGAAAGTCGGCCATAGTGATCCGGTGGTCCCGCGTGGAAGGGCCATCGCTCAACGGATAAAAGGTACTCTAGGGATAACAGGCTGATTTTGCCCAAGAGTCCATATCGACGGCAAAGTTTGGCACCTCGATGTCGGCTCATCACATCCTGGGGCTGGAGCAGGTCCCAAGGGTATGGCTGTTCGCCATTTAAAGTGGTACGTGAGCTGGGTTCAGAACGTCGTGAGACAGTTTGGTCCCTATCTGCCGTGGGTGTTCGAAGCTTGAGAGGATCTGTCCCTAGTACGAGAGGACCGGGATGGACATACCTCTGGTGGACCTGTCATGACGCCAGTTGTGCAGCAGGGTAGCTATGTATGGAATAGATAACCGCTGAAAGCATCTAAGCGGGAAACTAACCTCAAAACAAGGCTTCGCTGAGGATCGTGGAAGACTACCACGTTGATAGGCCAGGTGTGGAAGTGGGGCGACCCATGAAGCTTACTGGTACTAATAATCCGATCGGCTTGATCGTTTCTCAGCAAAACTCATTCGATTTTCGAATACGACAATGTCTTCTCACAATCGTCTATCCGCCTGGTTGACCTGGTGGCTATGTCGGAGGTTCCCCACCCGATCCCATTCCGAACTCGGTCGTTAAGCCCTCCAGAGCCGATGGTACTCCGTCTCAAGGCGTGGGAGAGTAGGTCGCCGCCGGGTCTACCAGACGGATAGATGATTGTATTTACGGGCTGTCGCCCGTGCTCTCGAACCATTCTTCCTTTGCACTACCGTTTGCCGCGGGATGGAGCAGCCCGGTAGCTCGTCAGGCTCATAACCTGAAGGTCGCAGGTTCAAATCCTGCTCCCGCACCCAAACACTCTCAAAGCCCCGCATGGCTCGCCAGCGGGGCTTTTTGCTGTCTGGGATTAGCGTGATGGAGCAAGCCGCATTATGCTTCCTTGAATACGGCTCCGCTCCAACGCATCAGGCCCGTAACCTGGCTCAGGTTGGGCACTCGCAGACTTAGGCTTAACGGTTGACCAGAGCATAGCCCGCCGGGAGTAGACTGGGCATCGGCATGCGCAGCGTTTCAACCTCAGGCACAGGCTGAAACCGCCCTGATCGTTACACGTACACCGGACGCACCTTTCCACGTTTCCTTTCGGGTGCCGCTGACGCCGAGCCCTACAGCCTGGCAGCTACGACCCATGCCGCATGGGCCATCAGCCAGAGTACTGCCACGAAGTTGATGGTGAAGACCTGACCGCGCAGGACGACGTTGTCGCCGGTGCACTGAACCGCGCTGTGGATTACACGCCCGACAAGGAACAGCCAGGCGGCGGCGACGTCGAGCGTGTTGATCTGCCTGGTCAGGGTCAGCAGGCCGAGGCCGATCCAGGCAAACACAGGCGCCTCGAACTGATTGGCCAGATTGCGCTGGATGCGGGCGGACAGACGCGGGTCGCCGTCGGCACGGGCGAAGTCGGCCTTGGTGGCCTGTCCCCGTTTGACGACGATCAGCCGTGTCCAGGTCAGGACGACGTATAGGCCGACGATCAAGCCAAAATGCAGAACTATCGGAACCAGGGCCCAGGCGCTGAGCGCCGTCAGAGCCGGTTCCGATGTCTGCATGCCCGTCATGGCTGTCAGGCTCGCGCCGCGTCCCAGGCCCGGACGGCGTCCGCGTCGCGGGCGCTGAGGTCGGGATAGTCGGGGTCGGAGCCGACGTCAGGGACCCTGCGCCAGGAGCGGGCGCATTTGGGTCGGTCGGTGATCGGCTTCACGGAAGCGGTCATGCCTCCAAAGTTCCCTTCAGGTGAAATCGTCATGAAGGGCGAGCCAGCGGTTGCACTTACGGTGAGCAGACCAACTTCGGCCGTGCTGGTTCGAAACACTTCAGCTGCATCCAAGTCTGCGAACGCAGCAAGGTCTGGCATATCATTCAAACCAACCTCGACATGAGCATCGAGTGCCGAGCCGATTAGCTTGTCGCGCCGCAGCAGTTCAAGCATCCCCGTAACTGCTATTGTGACCCGCTGCACGGTTGCCCACCGCGCGGCCTCGTCCTCATTCCGCCACTCCCCCGGCGTCTCGGGGATCACCCGCGCGCAGTTCGAGCCGCCGTCCGGGAACCGGGTCCCCCAGGCCTCTTCCATCGTGAAGGGGGTCAGCGGGCCCAGCCATGCCGTCAGGCGCATGAAGACCTCGTCCATCACCGTGCGGGCGGCACGGCGGCGGACCGCATCGGGGCGGTCGCAGTAGAGGCTGTCCTTGCGGATGTCGAAATACAGGGCCGACAGGTCGCCGGAGCAGAACTCCAGCACCGGGCGGACCACGTCCTGGAACCGGTATTCGGCATAGGCCTGACGCACCTGGCCATCCAGTTCGTGCAGGCGATGCAGGATGAACTTCTCCAGCGGCGGCATCTGCGCATAGTCGGTCAGGCGCTCGGCCTCGTCGAAGCCTTCCAGGGCCCCCAGCAGATAGCGGACGGTGTTTCTGAGCTTGCGATAGGCGTCGACCGTGGTCTGCAGGATCTGCTTTCCGATCCTCTGGTCCTCGGCATAGTCCACCAGCGACACCCACAGGCGCAGGATGTCAGCACCGCTCTCCTTGATGATGACGGCGGGGTCGGTGGTGTTGCCCTTGGACTTGGACATCTTCTCCCCGTTCTCGTCCTGGGTGAAGCCGTGGGTCAGGACGGCCTCATAGGGGGCGCGGCCGCGGGTGCCGGAGCCTTCGAGAAGGTTGGACTGGAACCAGCCGCGATGCTGGTCCGAGCCTTCGAGATAAAGGTTCGCCGGCCAGTGCGATGGACGTTCGCCGGTATAGCCATGGGCCGGGTCGCGCGCCTCCAGCGTAAAGGCGTGCGTGCAGCCGCTGTCGAACCAGACGTCCAGGATGTCGGTGATCTTCTCGTAGCGCGACGGATCGTGCGCCCCCAGGAAGTCGGCGTCAGGCCGGTCGAACCAGGCGTCGGCCCCGCCCTCGGCCACGGCCTTCAGGATGCGGGCGTCGACTTCGGGATCATGCAGCGGGTGGCCGGTGGTCTTGTCGACAAACATGGCCAGCGGCGTGCCCCAGGCGCGCTGGCGGCTGATCAGCCAGTCGGGGCGGCCCTCGACCATGGTGCGGATGCGGTTCTTGCCCGCCGCCGGGTGAAAGGCGGTGGTGTCGATGGCGCTGAGCGCCGTCTCGCGCAGTGTATCGCCGGATTTCAGGGGTTGATCCATGCGGATGAACCACTGGGGCGTATTGCGGAAGATGATCGGGGCCTTGGAGCGCCAGCTGTGGGGGTAGGAATGTTCCAGCCGGCCGCGCGCCAGCAGGGTGCCCGCCTCGATCAGCTTTTCCATCACGGCAGGGTTGGCCGAGCCGAACTTGCCGGTCTTCTTGCCCTCGGTCTCCAGCACCTTCAGGTCCGCGAACAGGGGAACGTGCGGATAGTAGGCACCGTCGGGATCGACGGTGTCGGGCACCTCCTTGTGGCCGTGCGCCTTCCAGACCTCATAGTCGTCCGCGCCATGTCCCGGCGCGGTGTGGACGAAGCCGGTGCCCGCGTCGTCGGTAACGTGGTCGCCCGACAGTAACGGCACAGAGAAGCCGTAGCCGCTGTCCAGCGCGGCCAGAGGATGGGCGCACTCCAGACCCGACGGGTCGATGTCATAAACGCGGGTCCAGGTCGCGATCTTGGCCGCTTTGAACACGTCCTCGGCCAGCTTGTCGGCGATGATGAAGCGATCGCCGGGTTTGGCCCAGGGCTCGAACTCCAGCCCGGTCTCCAGGGCCGTGACTTCGTACAGGCCATAGGCGATGTCGGGGCCGTAAGAGATCGCGCGGTTGGCCGGGATGGTCCAGGGCGTGGTGGTCCAGATCACGACCGACGGCGTTTGGGTGCGGAAGGCCAGCAGGTCGTCCGGATGGCTGTCTGACGTGCCGACGACCGGGAATTTCACCCAGATCGTGGGCGAGACATGGTCGTGGTATTCGATCTCGGCGTCGGCCAGGGCCGTGCGCTCGACCGGCGACCACATGACGGGCTTTGAGCCGCGATACAGCTGGCCGGAGTTCTTGAACTTGTGGAACTCGGCGACGATGGCGGCTTCGGTCGTGAAGTCCATGGTGGCATAGCGGTTATCGAAGTCGCCGGTGATGCCCAGGCGCTTGAACTGATCGCGCTGCACGTCGATCCAGCCGGCGGCGTATTCACGGCAGGCCTTGCGGAACTCCGACTTGGAGACCTCGTCCTTGCGGCGGCCCTTGGCGCGGTACTGTTCCTCGATCTTCCACTCGATCGGCAGGCCGTGGCAGTCCCAGCCTGGGACGTAGTCGACGTCATAGCCCAGCAGGAACCGCGACCGGACCACGAAGTCCTTCAGCGTCTTGTTCAGGGCGTGACCGATGTGGATGTTGCCATTGGCATAGGGCGGGCCGTCGTGGAGGACGTATAGCGGTGCACCCTGGGCCTGACGGGTCTTGCGCAGCGTCGAATACAGGTCGCCCCACTGCTCCAGGATCAGCGGCTCCTTTTGCGGCAGGCCACCGCGCATCGGGAACGGAGTCTCCGGCAGGAAGACGGTCTCGCGGTAATCGCGGCCAGCGGCAGTTTCAGTAGTGGTTTCGAGTGTGGCGTCGGCCATGTCAGTCGTCCAGGCGTGTCTTAGGGTGATCGTTCGCGGTGATGTTTCGATCCCGACGAGCACGGGGCATGTGCCCTGCAGCGCTACGCCGGGCGGCTAATCGAAAACGGGCGAAACAGGCGGACGGTCATGATGGGATCGGTCTAGCAGGGCGGTGCGCGGGAGGCTAGGCGGCCAGCACCGCTCGCGCTGCTTCGGCGTCGGTGTCGATCTGGGCCTTCAGGGCGTCCAGGCTGTCGAAATTCATCTCGCCGCGCAGCAGGGCGACCAGTTCGGTCTCTAGGGTCTGGCCATAGAGGTCACCGGTGAAGTCCAGCAGCCAGACCTCCAGCAGGGGCTCTTCGATCTCGAACATGGGGCGGATGCCCAGGTTGGCGACGCCGTCGATGACGCGGCCATCGGCTAGATGAGTGCGAGTGGCATAGATGCCGTAGGCCGGCCGCATGTAGTCGCCCAGGCGCACATTGGCCGTGGGCACGCCAATGGTGCGGCCGCGCTTTTCGCCATGCACGACCTCGCCCTGGATGGCGAAAGAACGACCCAGGATGGCGGCGGCGCGGGCCATGTCCCCGGCTTTCAAAGCCTCGCGTACGGCGGACGACGACAGTTTCAGGCCATCGGGATCGTCGAGGCGGTCGATGACGCTGACGGTGAAGCCCAGCTGTTCGCCGTGGCGGCGCAGACCCTCGGGCGAACCGCTGCGGCCCTTGCCGTATGTGAAGTCGAAGCCGACGGCGGCGTGGCGGATGCCCAGACCAGACCCAAGCACCTCCGTGGCAAACTGCTCGTCCGTCATGGCCGCCATGTCGGCGTCGAAGGGTAGCAGATACAGGCGTTCGACGCCCGACGGGACCAGGGCACGGGCCATCTGGTCGGTGGTCATCAGGCGGAAGGGGGCGGCCTCGGGCTGGAACCAGCGGCGGGGATGGGGGGCAAAGCTGACGACAGCGAGAGGGGCACCGAGCCGCTCGGCGGCCTCACGCGCAGCAGAGATGACGGCCTGATGTCCGCGGTGGACACCGTCGAAGGCACCGATGGCGACGGCGGCTCCGCGCAAGCTGTCGGGCAAGTCGCGCCAGTCTGTGACGACCTGAACCAAGGTCAGCCCTTGCCGGGGCGCCGACGGCGGGGGACGCGGACCATGGCGATGCCGTCCATGATCATCTTGTCCTCGACGAAGCCTTCGCAATTAAGCTCTACCCGCGCGGTCTCCTGATCGACCGACAGGACGCTGATGCGGATCAGGACTGTGTCGCCGATGCGGACCGGAAAATGGAACTGGAGGGTCTGGGAAATATAGATAGAACCGGCGCCGGGCAGGATGGTGCCGACGACGGCCGAGCCGAACGACGCGGACAGAAGGCCGTGCGCGATGCGGCCGCGATAGGCGGTCTTGGACGCGAAGGCTTCGTCGAGATGGACCGGGTTGAAGTCGTCCGAGGCCTCGGCGAACAGCTGGATGCGCTGCTCAGTGACGAATATGTTCTTCTCTGCGGCCATGCCGACGGAAAGTTCGTCGAGGATGTAGCCGCCCGAGGCGTGCGCTGTAACCAGATCAATCATGAACCGGCCTTAGCGTGAATTGTCGCATGTCACCACGTCAGATCGAGCATCGCATAGCGGGCATGTGTGGTCTCGGCGTTCAGCAGTTCGGCCGCGCGGGCCGGGTCGATCAGACCGTCGGGACCCCGGGCGGCATCGCCGTGAATGCCCTGGGCGATAAACAGGCAATCCAGCGCCTGACGGTCGGCCCCCAGCACATCGGTGACCACCCCGTCGCCGATGCACAGCACGCGCGAGCGATCGACCGGGCGGCCAAGCAGCGCCTCGGCCTCTTTCAGGGCCAGACCATAGATGGGCGAAAACGGCTTGCCCGCCATCGTCACCCGCCCGCCGAGGTCCTCGTACAGATCGGCCAGCGCGCCGCCGCAATAGATCAGCTTGTCGCCCTTCTGAACAACCCGGTCGGGGTTGGCACAGATCAGCTCGAGGTCGCGGTCGACACCCTCGCCCAGACGCTCGCGATAGTCTTCTGGCGTCTCGGTGGCGTCGTCGACCGGGCCGGTGACGGAGATGAAGGCGGCGTCGGCGGCCCCATTGGCGACGTCCAGGCCCAGGCCGTCGTACAGGGGCCAGTCGCGATCCGGGCCAATGATCCACACCGGGCCGGGGGCGCGCTGGGCCAGTTCTGCGCGGGTGGCGTCGCCCGAGGTGACGAAGGCCCTCCATACCTCACGCGGCACGCCCAGGGCATCAAGCTGCGCCACGACGTCATGCGCCGGGCGCGGCGAGTTGGAAATCAGCACGACCGCGCCATGATCGCGGTTGAACCGGACCAACGCATCGCAGGCCTCAGACCAGCTTTCACGCCCGTTGTGGATCACCCCCCAGACGTCGCAGAGCAGGATGTCGTAGTCCCCGGCGATCTCGCCGAGGCCGGAAGGCGCGTGGGGCAGGGTCATGGGTGGCAGATAGCGGGTTCCGGGGGCCGGGAGAAGGCGTCCCACCTTTATGCCGGGATTTCGCTCGGTCTTCGTCCGATGCTGCGTACGGGCGGCATCATCAAGGCTTTCCCTTCGCCGCATAGGCCTTTAGGTTCCGCGCCAACGATTTTCAGACGAGGTCCACCATGAACACCGCCGACATGAAGCGCGTCGAGGCGCATCTGAAGCGCACCTTCAATACGGGTGGCATCATCCTGAAGCCGCGCGGCAAGCCCAACGATTCCGCCGAGGTCTATGTCGGCGATGAGTTCATCGGCGTCGTCTTCGAGGACGAGGATGAGGCTGGCAGCTTCATGTTCGAGATGGCGATCCTGGCAGAAGATCTGCCTGCCGGCTGATCGGGTTTGCCTGCGCGTAGCCATGAAAAAAGCGCCGTTGGAGCGATCCACCGGCGCTTCTTCAATTCGGGCTTCGGACTAGTTCTTGCCGAAGATCATCTCGCCCAGCTTGGCGAAGAATCCCTTTTCCTCGACCTTGGCCGGGGTCGGAGTTGGTGAGGGCGCGGGCGTAGCCGCAGCGGCTGGCTTGGGTGCCGCCGCCGGGGCTGGCGTTGCAGCGGGCGCAGGTGCCGCGGCGGGTGCGGGTACTGGCTTGGGGGCTGCGGCAGTAGCGGGCTTGGGCGCAGCGGCCGGCTTGGCGGCGGGTTTGGCAGCCGGAGCCTTTGTGGCGGGCTTGGCGGCAGCCTTCGTCGCGGCGGCCTTGGGGGCAGCCTTGGCCGGAGCGACGGTCTTGGTCACGGCCTTGGCAGCGGGTGCCTTGGCGGCGGCGGGCTTGGCGGCTGACGTCTTGGCGGGTGCCGCTTTCGCAGCCGGGGCCTTGGTCGCCGGCTTGGCCACAGCAGCCTTGGGTGCGGTGGTTTTTGCGGCCGGTTTGGCAGCGACGGCAGGCTTGGCAGCGGTCTTGGTCGCGGGTTTCGGCGCAGCGGCCTTCACGGCACTCGACTTTGCGGCCGCTTTAGGCTTGGAAGCGGCGGTCGTCGCCGGTTTCGGTTTTGCCGTACTCGGCGTAGACGGTGATTTAGCCATGAATTCCCCGACCCCTCGGTGCGATTGATTGATGCTGGCGCGAGAGAGCACGCCAGCGCGTGTCCCGAGTCGTCATGATAGCGGTGTTTTTGAATGTCATATACCCCAGTTCAGATTATCGCCCGCGGGCCGCGTCTCGTGGCCGAGACGGCCGCCGAAGCGCTGGATGCCGACATCGCCCTGGAAGGCGCGACCTATTCCATTCTGGAGGAGGATGAAGACCGCGACGTCTGGCGGATCGACGGCTATCCGACGACCGAGGAGGAGGCCCGCAGCATGGAGGCCGGCCTGCGCGCGCACGACGCGCTGACGGTCGAGGTGGAGGTGCTGGCCGACGCTGACTGGCTGGCCATGTCGCTGTCGGGTCTGCCGCCGGTCGAGGCCGGGCGGTTCTTCGTCTACGGCGCGCACGATCAGGGCAAGGTGCCGGAAGGCCGCGTGAACCTGAAGATCGATGCGGGAGCCGCCTTCGGCACGGGCCACCACGGCACGACGGTGGGGTGTCTGGAGGCGTTCGACCGGCTGCTGGAGACCGAGACGTTCGACAAGGTGCTGGACGTCGGCTGCGGCACGGGCGTGCTGGCCATCGCGGCGGCACGAACGGGGTCGCCTGTCGCGGTCGGCACCGACATCGACGAGCCCTCGGCCCGGATCGCCAACGAGAATGCCGCCATCAACGATGCGGCCTGCGACTTCTACTTCGCCAGCGGCCTGGACGATGCGCGGATTGCGCAGCATCTGCCCTACGATCTGGTCTTCGCCAACATCCTGGCCGCGCCACTGGTGGAATTGGCCCCCGACATCTCCGCTGCGCTGAAGCCGGGCGGGGTCGCTATCCTGTCGGGCTTGTTGCGGACGCAGGAGGAGCGGGTGCTGGACGCCTATCGCCCCTTGGGCTTCGTGGTCGAACAGACCATCCATCACGATGCCTGGAGCGCGCTTCAGCTCAGGAAAGGCTGAGACGCGTTTCCGTCCCTCGTCGAGGGAGGGTGGCTGAGCCGCAAGGCGAAGTCGGGTTGGAGGGGCTCGGCGACGCCAGCACCGAGGCTGATTTGCCTTAGCCCTCCCCACCCGGTCGCTGCGCGACCACCCTCCCCCGGTGGGGGAGGGAGATGCTAGAGAGATTTCATGCGCCAGACCTTCGACGAAACGACCGATCCGTCCTTCGGGGCGACACACCTGCCGCTGCTGCGGGCCGAGATGAAGGCGCAGGGTCTCGACGGCCTGCTGGTCCCGCATGAGGACGAGCATCAGAACGAATATCTGCCCGACGCCAACGAGCGACTGGCCTGGGTCAGCGGCTTCACCGGTTCGGCCGGGGCAGGGGTCGTGCTGATGGACCGGGCGGCGGTCTTCGTCGACGGCCGCTATACTGTGCAGGTCAAGGCACAGACGGACGAGGCGCTGTTCGAACGGGTCGAGTTGCACAAGCTGACGACGTGGCTGGAAGGCGTTCCGGCCGGTTCGATCATCGGCTATGACCCGCGTCTGCACAGCCCCGATGCCTTGGCGACCCTGCGAGCGGCGGTGGAGAAGGCCGGCGCGATCCTGAAGGCGATCGAGCCCAATCCCATCGACCTGGCCTGGGGCGACGCGCGTCCAGCCCAGCCGCAGGCTCCGGTCGTGCCTCACGAGGATCGGTTTTCCGGCGAGGACGCCGTTTCCAAGCGCGCCCGTATCGGTCAGGCGATTACGGCCAAAGGGGCAGACGTGGCTGTGCTGACATCGCCGTCATCGCTGGCCTGGCTGTTCAACATTCGCGGTGGCGACGTGATCCGCACGCCCCTGCCGCTCGGACAGGCGGTGGTGAAGGCTGACGGCTCCGCCAGCGTCTTCTTCGATCCGGCCAAGGTCACCAATGAGTTGCCCGGCTGGCTGGGCGACGCCGTGGTGCTGGAGGCCAGTGAGGCCTTGCCTGCCGCTCTGGACGGCCTGTCCGGCCAGAAGGTGCTGATCGATCCGGCGGTCTCCTCGGCCTGGTATTTCGACCGGCTGGAGGCGGCGGGCGCCACCATCGTGCGGAGCATGGACCCCTGCGCCCTGCCGCGGGCCCAGAAGAACGAAGTCGAGATCGAGGGCAGTCGTCAGGCGCATATCCGCGACGGCGCGGCTCTGACGCGGTTCCTGCACTGGGTCGATACGGTGGCCCAGGTCCAACTGCCGGACGAGCGCGGCGTGGTCGAGGCGCTTGAGGGCTTCCGCGAAGCGACGGGCATGCTGAAGGACCTGTCCTTCGACACCATCGCGGGTGTCGGCGGCAACGGGGCCCTGCCGCACTACAAGCCGGTCGGGGCCAAGATCCGCCGGATGGAGCAGGGTAGCCTGCTACTTGTCGACGGCGGCGGCCAGTATCTGGACGGCACCACCGATGTGACCCGCACCATGGCCATCGGCGAGGGCACGGCGGACCAGCGGCGGATGTACACCCTGGTGCTGAAGGCCCACATCGCCATGGCCGTGATCCGGTTTCCGGCGGGCACGACCGGGCATCAGCTGGACGCCATCGCGCGCCAGCCGCTCTGGAACGCGGGCTTCGACTACGATCACGGCACCGGTCACGGCGTCGGCTCCTATCTGGGGGTGCACGAGGGCCCGCAGCGCATAGCGGCTGCGTTCAACAGCCAGCCCCTGCTGACCGGCATGATCCTGTCCAACGAGCCCGGCTTTTACCGCGAAGGCCACTGGGGCATCCGCATCGAGACCTTGCAGGTGGTGACCAAACCCCAACCGATCCCGGGCGGGGAGCGGCCCATGCACGGCTTCGAGCAACTGACGCTGGCTCCGCTGGATCGCAGGCTGATTGATGTGGCGCTGCTGACGGCCGAGGAGCGCGCCTATGTCGACGGCTATCACGCCGAGATGCTGGCCAATGTCGGGCCTCTGCTGACCGACGGCGTGCAGAAGGACGAGGCGGCGCTGGCATGGCTGAAGGCTCAGTGCGAACCCTTGAACTGATGCGGGGCGGTGCTCATCTGAAGTGACGCTGACGAAGCTGTCGTCGGTCCCATCACATCAGGAGAGCGCCCCATGAAAACCCGCACACTGGGCCGGAGCGGTCCCGAGGTCTCGGCCATCGGTCTGGGCTGCATGGGTATGGCCGCTTTCTACGGTCAGGCGTCGGACGAGGCGCAGGCGACGGCGGTGATCCACCGGGCGCTGGATCTGGGCATCACCCTGTTCGACACGGCCGAGATGTACGGCCCCCACACCAACGAGATCCAGGTCGGCAAGGCGCTGGCTGGCCAAGGAAATGGGGGTCGGCGGGACCGGGCCTTCGTCGCCACCAAGTTCGGCATCGGGTATAATGCCGAGCGAACGGCCCTGACGGTCGATGGCTCGCCCGCCAATGTTCGCCGGGCGATCGAGGGTAGCCTGAAGCGGCTGAACATGGATCACGTCGATCTGTATTATCTGCACCGCGTCGATCCCAACACGCCGATCGAGGAGACGGTCGGGGCGATGGGCGAACTGGTGAAGGAAGGCAAGGTCCGCTTTCTGGGCCTGTCCGAGGCCGCGGCCGAGACGATCCGCAAGGCCCATGCCACCCATCCGATCACCGCCCTGCAGACCGAATATTCCTTGTGGAGCCGCGAGCCGGAAGACGAGATTCTGGCCACGGTGGACGAACTGGGCATCGGCTTCGTGCCCTACAGCCCCCTGGGGCGTGGCTTCCTGTCCGGCGAGATCAAGTCCGTCGACGACCTGGCCGCCGACGACTTCCGGCGCACCAACCCGCGGTTCATGGGCGAGAACTTTCAGAAGAACCTGGACCTGGTCACTGCCGTCAGCGCGATCGCGGCGGACAAGGGCGTCACTGCGGCGCAACTGGCCCTGGCCTGGGTGCTGGCCCAAGGGCCGCACCTGGTGCCGATCCCGGGCACGCGCCGGATATCGACGCTGGAAGACAATGCAGCGGCGGCGGATGTCGTGCTGACGGCCGAAGACCTGGCGCGGATCGAGGCGGTGTTTCCGAAGGATGCGGCGGCGGGGGATCGCTATGCGCCCGCCGGTCGGGCGGCCCTGAACCGATAAGCGATCGGGTCGGAAGGGGAAGGATGGCGCAGGCCCTCGCACGGGGGTCTGCGGCCCGACCGGTGATCCGTGTCCGGAGACACCGCGCACCTTGAGTGCCGGGCCGCGTCCCGCCTTCTGAAAGCCCGATCACCGTATCAGCGGGGTAAGTCTACGCCAGACGCACGCGCACAATTTATGCTGCGACGCAGCATAATATCGACCCGTGTTGCGCCAATGCTTCGGTATGGTGCCGCTTAAGCGACGGCAGCCGTACGGACCGGCACCAGGTGCGGGACGCTGGGGATGGTGCTGACGCTGACGCCCGCTTCGTCCGGGATGGCCAGATAGCCGGCCTTGGCCGCAGCATCGCCCAGACGGCGGCGCGAGGTCAGGACCACCAGGGGCGCGGCGAACAGCAGGGGCAGGACGACCGGGGCGAACCAGACGATCATGTCGGGGCGCACCACCAGACCGGCACAGAACATCAGGCCGGTCGCCATCTGCCAGCGCATGGACTTGAAGGCGGCGGACCAGCCGACGCCATCGGTGTCGCGGTCCTGGGTCTGCCAGCCGGCGTCGTGGCCGAGCGCGATCTGGACGATGGCCTTGGTCGAGGCGACCATCATGATCGGGGCGATCAGGGCGGACAGCAGGATCTCCAGCGCCATGCCCTTGACGATCTGGCGGGCCCCGCCGAAGGCGCGGCGTTCGCGCGGGCGGCTGAGGACCAGCAGGGCCCCCATGATCTTGGGTCCGATCAGCAGCACGCCCGACAGCAGGGTCGCCAGCATGAAGGGCGTGAACTGCGGGTTCAGCATGTAGCCGAACGACGCCCAGTCGATCGGATACTGCATCTGGATGATCATGCCGGCGACCAGCGACGCCAGCCACAGGGGCGACGAGAAATAGGCCATGAAGCCCATGACCATCTGGGTGCGGCTCATCAGGCTGAGGCTGCGGGTCTTGAGCAGGCCCAGGTGCTGCATATTGCCCTGGCACCAGCGGTGGTCGCGGCGGATGAAGTCCAGCATGGTCGAGGGCGTTTCCTCGCAGCTGCCGTCCAGGGCGGCGGTGACGTGCACGGCCCAGCCGCCACGACGCAGCAGGGCGGCCTCTACCGTATCGTGGCTCAGGATCGCGCCGCCGAACGGCTCGCGCCCCGGCAGGACGGGCAGGTGGGCGCAGGACGCAAAGGCTTCGGTGCGCAGGATGGCATTGTGGCCCCAGTAGCTGGCCTCGGCACCGGCCCACCAGGCCAGACCAGCGGCGGCGACGCGGCCGTACAGGCGCACGCTGAACTGCGACACGCGCGCGAACAGGGTCTGGCCCTTGATGATGGTCGGGGTGGTCTGCAGCAGGCCGATGCCCGGATTGCGCTCCATGCAGTCGACCATGCGCAGGATGGTCTCGCCGGCCATGGTGCTGTCGGCGTCGAGCACCAGCATGAAGGGATAGGCCCCGCCGAAACGGTGCGTCCATTCAGCGATATTGCCGCATTTGCGCTCGATGTTCTTCTCGCGGCGGCGATAGAAGACGCGGGAATGGGCATGGGCGCGGAAGCCCAGATAGGCTTGATGCTCCTGATCGGCGGCCTCGGCCTTGGTCGAGTCGCTCAGCACGAAGATGTCGAAGGCCCCGGACACGCCCAGACGGGCCAGCGAGTTGTCGATGACGGCCAGGCGCGCGAAGGCGGCGCGGGCGTCCTCGTTATACAGCGGCATCAGCAGGGCCGTGCGCTGCGTCGGCTCGGGCGGATGCGGGCGGAACTTCAGATCCTCCTGCTCGCGGCCGGTCAGCAGCACCCAGAAGCCGATGGCGGCGCTGGAGAACCAGCAGGCGATGGCGGTGATCAACACCAGGAACAGGCCGAGCGCCGCGATCTCCAGCGCGTCGAAGCCATGGCGGGCATACAGGGCCACGGGCGCGATGGCGGCCAGGGCGGTCACGATGACGGTCAAAGCCGTCAGGATCAGGCGACGACGGCCGATCGACACGGGCGAGGTCGCGGGCATGGGACGGGCAACGGCCGCGTCACGGCTGTCCAGCGACTGGCGCGGCATGGCCATCGGGGCCTCTTCGGGCAGCCATGTCCAGGCGGGCCGCGTGGACTTGAGGTCCAGCGGGGCGTTGGCGGCGTCGATCCGTGTCGCGAGCAAAGTCATTCGGTGCGGGCCTTTGATCCAGATTCCGGTCCGAAGAACCGGGCGGGATTGCTGCATTGCAGCACAGGCGCAATGTCGATCACTTTCGCGCGATTATCAATCACGGAATGGTGATATGACGAAAAAATATGGAACCGGACTGCTTTAAGGCGCGGGTTCGTCCGGACTGTGTCGCTCGGCGCGGTTTTTCAGCCGCCGCTCAAGCACAAAGGCGGCGATCCCGACCCATCCGACCAGAATGATCGCATAGACCCGCTCCCACCAGCCGACATTGGCCGGATTCACCGTGCCGGGCAGGACCATGTGGTGGGTCAGGACGGTCAGGATGGCCATGACCACGAAGGTCACGAACAGAAACACCTTCAGTCGCCGCAGATCGACATGGCTCCACAGGCCCCACAGCAGCAGCAGCGGCGCGATCTGGATGCCCAGACCCAGATTGATCGCCATGTGCCGCGGGTCCGGCCAAGGATAGAGGCTGGACACCGACAGGCCGATTCCCGCCAGGATGAAGACCACCGCCGTCAGCGAGGCGACGATCCACCGTTCCGTCAGGCCGTGGATGGCCAGGCCGAAGCCGACGCCCGCCGCCATGCACATCAGACCCGCGATGAAGACCCCGCCGTTGAAGATCAGGGGCAGGGGGGCCGAGGCCCCACCCAGTTCGCTCAGATACTGCCGCGCGTGATCGAAGCCCGGATAGGTCGCGACCCCGATCAGCACGGCCGTCAGCGCCAGCAGCGGTGCCGCCATGCCGACGATCAGCAGGCGGCGACGGCGGGCATATCGCGGCCGAACGACCGTGTCGGGCAGGGGCTTCAACCCCCACAGCGGCCGGATCAGCGGGATCCGCTTGACGATCTCGTAGATCAGCAGGCTGACCCCGAAGGTGATGCCGACCAGGACCATTGCCTCCAGCGGGGCGGGCAGATTGGCAGGGCGGATGAACCAGACGGCCACGACCAGCACCGTCTGGTGCGCCAGATAGAGGGTGAAGGTGGCGTCGACCAGATATCGCAGCGCCGGTCCCGACGCCTGCCTCAGATGGCGGCTGCCATAGCCCAGGATGGCGGCAATCACGGCCCACTGGTCGATGCCGAAGACGATGGCACGCGGAATGCCGAACCAGGTCGCCCCGCCGGGGTGCGCCGCCTGCGCCATCATGATTGGCAGGGCGATCAGGGCGACGATGGCGGCGGTCCGACGATGCTGTTCCAAATCGGCCCATAGCTCTTCGTGCTTCACCATCAGGAAGCCGAACAGAAACGCCCCCAGCGACAGGAAGTGGTTGTACCCGTCCCAGCTCAGTCGGTTGGTGATGCCGAACAGCGGGAACAGGATGATGCGGATGACGATCAGATAGGCCATCGGGACGACCAGCACCCGCCACCCTGCTGTGGCCCGGACCAGCCATCCCTCCAGCCGCGCCATCAGCGCCGGCCGCGTCATCAGGGCGACGGCGACCAGGCTGTAGACCGCGATATAGACGATGAACCACAGGTGATTGACCGGCACGCCATTGGCTAGGCCGCTCGGCCCGAACTCATGCACCAGCCAGTCGATGAAGGTCCCGCTGAACCCGCCCTTGTCGATGGCCTCGATCCACGACTGGATCGGCACCAGCACCAGAGTGCCGAAGATCAGCGGCGGGATCAGCCGCTCGGCGCGGTCCCTCAGCGTCCGCCCCGGCGTTCGCCGCGTCGCCATCAGCCGCAGCGCCGCCCCCGACACCAGAAAAAGCAGCGTCAGCCGCCATGGATTGGTGATCAGCACCGCCTCGTGCAGCCAGCCGAAGGTATGGGCGCTGTGGACGTGCCAGTCGTACGGCGCATAGACCAGCGTCACGTGATACAGGATCAGCAGGCCGAATGCCGCCACCCGGATCCAGTCCAGGTCGTTGCGACGCGTGCTGACGGCGGGGGTCTGGTTCACGCGGCGTCTATGGTCGAGCCGGTGGTTTCTGTCCATGCGACAACGCTTTGACGCGCCGCGCTTGAACAGCCTAACGTCGTTTCACATGAGTTTGGACGGAGGGATTCGCGTGGGCCTGACCATCGCCGTGACCCGCGAACGCCGCGAAGGCGAAACGCGCTGTGCCGTCACCCCTGACACGGTCAAGGCCCTGATCAAGCTGGGCGCGGCCGTGACGGTCGAGGCCGGGACGGGGGCGGGCTCCTATATCCCCGATGCCGACTATGCCGCCGCGGGCGCAACCGTCGCCGCCGACACGCGCAGCACGCTGGAGGGGGCCGACATCGTCCTGAAGGTGCGCGGCCCGACGGCCCAGGAAACCAGCGCGCTGAAACCCGGCGCGATCGTCGTGGCCATGCTGGATGCCTATCGCGAAAAGGAGACGGTCCAGGCTCTGTCCGGCGCGGGCATCACGGCCTTCGCCATGGAGTTCGTGCCGCGCATCACTCGCGCCCAGGTCATGGACGTGCTGTCGTCCCAGGCCAATCTGGCGGGCTATCGCGCCGTGATCGAGGCGGCGGCGGCCTTCGGCAAGGGTTTTCCCATGATGATGACGGCGGCGGGTACCGTCGCCCCGGCCAAGGTCTTCGTCATGGGCGTGGGCGTCGCGGGGCTACAGGCCATCGCCACGGCCCGGCGTCTGGGGGCCGTCGTGACCGCCACCGACGTACGCCCCGCCACCAAGGAACAGGTCGAGAGCCTGGGCGCCAAATTCCTCGCCGTCGAGGACGAGGAGTTCAGGAACGCCCAGACCGCCGGTGGCTATGCCAAGCCGATGTCGCCGGAATATCAGGCCAAGCAGGCGATCCTGACCGGCGAACACATCAAGAAACAGGACATCGTCATCACAACGGCCCTGATCCCCGGCCGCGCCGCGCCCGTGCTGGTCACGGCCGATCAGGTGGCGACGATGAAGCCCGGCTCGGTCATCATCGACCTGGCCATCGAGAACGGCGGCAATGTCGAGGGCGGCAGGCTGAACGAGGTCGTCACCACCCCGAACGGCGTCCAGATCGTCGGCCATGCCAACCTGCCGGGCCGCATCGCCGCCGACGCTTCCGCCCTCTACGCCCGCAACCTGTCGGCCTTCGTGGGTTTGCTGGTCAAGGACGGGGTCCTGGCGCTGGATCTGGAGGACGAAATCCTCAAGGCGGCGGTGGTCACGCACGGTGGGGCTGTGGTGCATGAAGGAGTGAGGGGATGATGGCGCTGACGATAGTCGGTGCCTTGTTTGGCTCATTCGTGCTGAGCCGAATGTTACTTTTCTTCACCAAGCGCTGGACGCGTGGCTCCATTCGCTTTCTCATCGTCCACGGCTCGTTAGTGTTGGTCTATTTTGCGACGATCATGTTTGACCAGAACATCGTTCGCCATGAGATCGAACAAGCATATCTCTATTCAGCAGCGCAGGTTTTGTGGCTGCTAGTTGACCTCTTTGTGCATCGAGGTCGATCCGAATCCCAACGCGGAGTCGCCTGATGGAACACGTCGATCCCACCATCTTCCGCCTGGCCATCTTCGTGCTGGCGATCTTCGTCGGCTACTATGTCGTCTGGTCGGTGACCCCGGCGCTGCATACGCCGCTGATGGCTGTGACCAATGCCATTTCCAGCGTGATCGTGGTCGGCGGCCTGATCGCGGCGGCGGCGCTCAGCGGTGACGCGGGCCCCAACGGCTGGATCGCCAAGGGGGCGGGCGTCGCGGCGGTAACCCTGGCCAGCGTCAACATCTTCGGCGGCTTCATGGTCACGCGGCGCATGTTGGCCATGTACCGCAAGAAAGAGAAGCCCAAGGTCGAGGCGAAGTCCGCGTGACCACCGACATCGTCCCCTTCGCGGTCGGCGCGTCTTGGGTCGCCTCGGCGATCGGGGTGGGCCTGTGGCTGTGGAGCCTGTTCGGGACGAAGGACGCGATCGCCAAGACCCGGTTTCTGGACTGCGGCATGGTCCTGCTGTTCTCCTCGGTCCTGCTCAGGGTCGTGGCGCAAGAGAAACCCATGGGCGTCCTGGACTGGGCGTGGGTGCTGCTGGGCCCGCTGTTCATCGCGGCGGGGCTGTGGCGACTGGGCCGGACGGCGTGTCCGCCGGGAGGGCGCTGATGGATCGCCCGCAGACCCTGCTCGATCAGGTTTTGGATGGGCTCCGACTGGAGCGCGAGGCCGCCCGTGCACGAGGTGTCGAGCTGGTCGGTGTCGTCGGTTCGGTCGCGCGCGGCGAGGCCAGGGCGGATAGCGACGTCGACGTCATCTACGACGTCGTGGGGCGACCCACGCTCCTCGACCTCGGTGCCATCGTCGTCGAGCTTGAGACCAGACTGGGACGCCGGGTCGATCTGATAGGGCGGCAGGCGATGCGGGCGGATCGCTGGGCCTATATGGGCCGGGACCTGGTGTTGGCCTGATGGACGAGGCGGTCCGCATCCGGCTGGAAGACATGCGTGACAACGCGGCCAGGGCGATTGCCTTTCTGGGGGAGCTTACGCCGGCCGACCTGGAGGCCGACCCCATGCCGGCCTATGCGATCCTGCACGCCGTACAGATCGTCGGAGAGGCCGCTCGCAAGATCCCTCACGATCTGCGCGAGGCGGCCCCCTCGGTCGCCTGGCAGGCGTCGGTGGCGATGCGCAACATCCTCGTGCACGATTACGGCAAGGTCAGCCTGCAAATTCTCGTCGATACGGTGCGGCAGGATTTCCCGCCGCTGATCGTCGAACTTGATCGCCTTTTGGGGGACGCCGCATGAACGCATCGCTGGCCGCACTGGCCTATCTGGTCGCCGGGGTCCTGTTCATCCTGTCCTTGCGCGGGCTGTCCAGTCCCGAGACCAGCCGTCAGGGCAATACCTTCGGCATGGTGGGCATGGCGCTGGCCGTCGGCGTGACACTGCTGACCCTGTGGTGGACGCATACGCTGGATCCGCTGACGCTGGCGCTGATCGCGGGCGGCGTCACGGTGGGTGGCGGGGCAGGGGCCTTCATCGCCGCCAAGGTCAAGATGACCGACATGCCGCAACTGGTGGCCGCCTTCCACAGCCTGGTGGGCCTGGCCGCCTGTCTGGTCGCCGTCGGCGCGGTCTATGCGCCCGAAAGCTTCGGCATCGCCACGGAAGCCGGGGGCATCAAGACCCTGTCGATCATCGAACTGAGCCTCGGCGTCGCCATCGGGGCCATCACCTTCACCGGCTCGGTCATCGCCTTCGCCAAGCTGGACGGACGGATGAGCGGGGCACCCATCATCCTGCCGGCGCGGCACCTGATCAACATCGGCCTGGCCCTGGCGCTGGTCTTCCTGATCGGCATCCTGATCGGCACGGGCGGGACGGCGGTCTGGGCCTTCTGGGGCGTGTTCCTGATCGCCCTGATCCTGGGCGCGACCCTGATCATCCCCATCGGCGGGGCGGACATGCCGGTGGTGGTGTCGATGCTGAACTCCTATTCCGGCTGGGCGGCGGCGGCTCTGGGCTTCACGCTGGAGAACATCGCCCTGATCATCACCGGGGCCTTGGTCGGCTCGTCGGGTGCGATCCTCAGCTACATCATGTGCAAGGGCATGAACCGCAGCTTCATCAGCGTCATCCTGGGCGGCTTCGGCGGCGAGACGGCGGCGGCGGGCGTTGGTGCGGTCGAGACCCGCCCCGTCAAACAGGGCAGTGCCGAGGACGCCGCCTTCATCATGAAGAATGCGTCCAAGGTCATCATCGTCCCCGGCTACGGCATGGCCGTCGCCCAGGCCCAGCATGCCCTGCGCGAAATGGCCGACAAGCTGAAGGAGGAGGGGGTCGAGGTGAAATACGCCATCCACCCCGTTGCCGGCCGTATGCCCGGCCACATGAACGTCCTGCTGGCCGAGGCCAACGTCCCCTATGACGAAGTCTTCGAGCTGGAGGACATCAACGCCGAGTTCGCCAGCGCCGACGTCGCCTTCGTCATCGGCGCCAACGACGTCACCAACCCGGCCGCCAAGACCGACCCCACCAGCGCCATCTACGGCATGCCCATCCTTGACGTCGAAAAGGCCGGCACCGTCCTGTTCATCAAGCGCGGCATGGGCTCTGGCTATGCGGGCGTCGAGAACGAACTCTTCTTCCGCGACAACACCATGATGCTGTTCGCCGACGCCAAGAAGATGGTCGAGGGGATCGTGAAGGGGCTGTGAAGTGATCCACCCCGACGACTGGGAAATCTTGCTGCGAGAGCCGCGTGCCGATACCGTTGTCGAGTGGCTAATCTGGCTATTTTTCACTGGGCCAGTGATGATCTTGGCTCTCGCTGTGGTGTGGCGAAGGCTGCGAGATCGCCGTGCGCCCGTGAGACCAGGCCTGCTGACTGCTGGGGGGCTGCTGATACTGCTTACCGGTTACGGCTTATGGCACGGTGTAAACACTCGCCTCGTCCAAGCGGCATGTTGGCGGGGCGGACCGGATGCCGTCTCCGAAAGATGGAAGGCTTACTGCCGTGATATACCCCCTCAAGGCATAGAAGGGTACTATTGAGTGCCTTGTCGGCAGAGCGAGCAGGGTGGGTTCAACTAGGAGACAGCCCATGTCCGACCTCAAGACTCAGCCCACCGACGCCTCCGTCGCCGACTTCCTCGCAGGCGTCGAGCCCGCATCCCGCCGCGCCGACGCTCAGACGCTGGCCACCCTGCTGTCAGAGGTCACGGGCGAGGCCGCCGTCATGTGGGGGACGTCGATCGTTGGCTTCGGGCGCTACACCTATGTGAACACGACAAAGAAGCCGGCCGACTGGCCAATCATCGGCTTTTCGCCGCGCAAGGCGAACCTGACCGTCTACATCATGCCCGGCTTCGACGGTTACGAGGCCCTGCTGGCGCGGCTGGGCAAGCACAAGACCAGCGTGTCCTGCCTGTATCTGAACCGGCTGTCCGACGTCGATCTGGACGTGCTGCGCGAGATGGCGACCCTGTCCGTCGCCTGGATGCGCGCGCGATATCCTTCCGCAGGCTGAAGGCCCTATCGCCCGTGCCGCCGCGGCGCTATCACGCGCCCGTGAACACCGCCGTCGCCAAGACCCCCACCCTGCATCGCCGTTTCGAGGCGCTGGATTCCCTGCGCGGGGTCTGTGCGATCCTGGTGGTCATGTTCCACATGCCGGTGGCCAGTCACTGGCGGGATTGGGGGCTGGTCCAGCACGGCTATCTGTTCGTCGATTATTTCTTCGTTCTGTCCGGCTTCGTCATTGCCCATGCCTATAGTCAGCGGCTGAAGACGCCGCGCGACGCCGGGCGGTTCATGGTGCGCCGCCTGGGGCGGGTCTGGCCCCTGCATGTGCTGATGCTGGCGGCCTTCATCGGGCTGGAGCTGGCGCGGCTGTGGTTCAGCATCGATGCCGCCACGCCCTTCACCCGCGACCGGTCGGTGGAGGCCATCTTCACCAACCTGCTCCTGATCCAGGCCTTCAACATCCACCCCTATCTGACCTGGAACGGGCCGTCCTGGACCCTGAGCGTGGAGGTCGGCTGCTATGTCGTCTTCGCCGCCCTGCTGCTGCTGGCCCCGCGTCGCTGGCGCTGGATCGGGGTCGTGCTGGCCGTCATCGGAGCCGTGATGGTGCTGCTATTCGCGCGGCGCTGGATGAACACCACCTATGACCTGGCCTTTCCGCGCGCCGTCTATGGCTTCTTCCTGGGCTGCATGCTCCAGGCGCTGTGGCTGCGCATCCCGCGCCTGAAGGGTGGCGCGGCGACCCTGCTGGAGATTGCCGTCCTGCTGCTGATCGGCCTGTTCATCGCCTGGGCGACCGGGCCGGTGACGGTGGCGGTCACCCTGCTGTTCGTCCTCGGCGTCTGGGTCTTCGCGGGCGAGGAGGGGGCGGTGTCGCGCCTGCTGGACACCCGGCCACTGGTGACCCTGGGCCGGTGGTCCTTCTCGATCTACATGGTCCACATGTTCGTCATCGTGGTCACCCTGATCGTGGCGCGAAAGCTGGACTGGATGCCCGGCGGGCGGCGTATCGACTTCGGCTCGGTCTGGCTGAACGACCTGTTCGCGGTGGGCCTGTTCCTCGGCATCGTCGGACTGGCATTGCTGGCGCACCGGTTCGTCGAGATCCCGGCCCAGCGCTGGATCGACCGCAGGACCAAGCCGTCGTCAGCTCGCTAGACCTTGCCGCCACACGCTCCCAAGCGCCTTGCGATCGAACACTGCCAGCCAGATTACGGCGGCAAGACCGGCCAGGATTCTCAACGACCATGTGACGATCACGATGGCCAGTTGCAGCAGGATGATCGCCGCCTGAAGCGCCAACGTGCCGAAATAGACGACGAAGAAATACCCGCCCACAATCCAGAATGCGACGACCATCACGCCGCCATGCGGAAGTCTTCGGATGGGTCGAAGGCTGGCCGCGCCTCGTCCCACAGGGCGTCTTCGTCGGCATAGCGGGCGGACAGCCGGGCGTCGATGACGTCGATCACCTGCTCTTCCAGACGGTCCCAGACGACGGCCAGCGCGCCCAGGCCATCCCCTTCGCAGGGCACGATCAGATAGCGGGACAAGGCGACGGCGGAAGCGGGGGCGAAGCGGCTTGCGATGCGGGTCATGGGGTCAACTCCGGGGACGCGGGACTGCGTTGAGACTGACCATGAGACAGTGTTGCGTCAGAAACGGTCGTATGTCAGAAAAAAATGATGAGACACGAGAAGGCCGGCATGATGATCGAACTGGCGCGCCGCATGGCCGCCAGCGCCGAGGGCCTGACGCTCGACGACATCGTGCGCGAGATGAACGTCGGGCGCCGCACCGCCGAGCGGATGCGCGACGCCATCCTGGATTTATACCCTCAGACCGAAGAGGTGTCGGACTGGCCTCACAAGCGCTGGCGCATCCGCGGCGGGCTTTCCGCCTTCGAACAGGCTCCGACGGCCGAGGAACTGGTCGAACTGACGCGGGCGGCGCAAGGGTTGCGCGCCACGGGCGAGCCAGGGCGGGCCCAGGCACTGGAAAGTCTGGAGCGCAAGCTGAAGTCGGCCATCCGCTCCACCACCCTGAACCGCCTAGCCCCTGATCTGGAGGCGCTGGTGCGGGCCGAGACCCTGGCGGTGCAGGCCGGACCCCGCGCCTCCGCCGACGAGGCCGTGCTGGCCGAGGTGCGGCAGGCCGTTCTGGCGGGCCAGCCGCTGGGCTTCATCTACAGCCGCCCGGGGGCCGAGGCGCGCCGCCGCGTCATGACCCCCTGCGGCCTGATGTTCGGCCGCGCCAACTATCTGGTCGCCGCCGAGCCGGACAGCGGCACGATCAAGACCTTCCGCCTGGACCGGATGAGTGCGGTCAAGGCCGAGCCGGGCACCGCCACCCCGCCCGCCGACTTCGACCTTCAGGTCTTCGCCGGCCAGTCTTTCGGCATCTATCAGGATGCCATCGAGGATGTGGTGCTGAAGATCACGCCCGACGGGGCCGCCGAGGCCCGCGTCTGGCGCTGGCACCCGACCCAGTCGCTGGAGGACCAGCCGGACGGCGGCGTCATCGTCCGCTTCCGCGCCTCGGGCATGCGCGAACTGGCCTGGCACCTGTTCAGCTGGGGTGCGCAGGTCCAGATCGTTGCTCCGGAGCGGCTGAAGACGGTCATGGCCGACGAACTGGCGGCGGCGCAGGCTGCCCTCGATCAGTCGCAGACGTGAACCGGATTTAAGGCGACGATGCGCGCGCGATCCCGCTAACGTCGATGCTCGAACCCGGGGGATGATGGATGAGCGGACGACGACTGGCCCTTTGCGCAGCGGCCATGCTGATGGCGTCCACCCTCACAGCATGTGCGACCCCGTCGCCGCCGGTCATCGCCCGGACAGCCGGCAAGGCCCAGCCTGCCGCAGAGGTCGCCGTGACGCGCGACGGTGACGTCTGGACCGCCGACTATGTGTTCGCCGACGATGCGCCCGTCTGGGGCTTCGAGCGATCGACGGTGATCGAGGGCACGCGTGAGCCCTGGCGGCCGCGTGACTGGCAGGTGACGACGCCCGGCGTCGTGCTGGAGCGGGTCGGGGATCTGGATGTGCTGCGCAGCCTGGACGGTCGTCCCGTGCCGCGCCGGGTCAGCCTGCGCCTGACGCCCAGCAGCGACGATCTGGAGGCCGATTATTCGATCCTGAAGTTCACCGACGGCTCCGTGGCCATGTACAGCGGGGCCTTCGACGTCTTTCCGCTGACGTCGCTGGAGGCCATCCCTGAAACGATGGAACGTGGCACGGAGCGCCAGTGGGGCGCGGTGCGGATCACCTGGACCGACCGGGCCGGACCTGTGCTGCTCAAGGGCGAGCGGCTTGCCCAAGCAACGGCTCAGGACGCGAATGTCTATGTCCTGTTCGGCCAGGCACAGATGAAGGAAAGCGACCAGCTGGTCACGGTGGTCGATCCCGAACTGCCCGCCTGGCTGGTCGCCACCATCGAGGACTTCGCGCCGCGCGTGATCGACTACTATGGTCAGAGGCTGGGCCCGGGCGAGACGCGACGACCGACCATCATGGCCAGCTGGTACGGCCCCAATCCCACCCACACCAGCCTGAGCGGCAGCGTCCTGCCCGGACTGATCACGGCCAGTTTCGAGGGTAGGGAGCTGCTGACCGAGGCTCCGGACATTCTGGCGCGGAACCGCTGGTTTATCGGTCATGAGGGCGCGCATTTCTGGCTGGGGCAGACGGTGCGCTACGAACGCGCGCGGGATTCGTGGATCACCGAAGGCGGGGCCGATCTGATGGCCGTCCGCGCGCTCAAGACGCTGGACCCGACCTATGACGCACAGGCCGAGCTTCAGCTGGAAGTCGATGACTGCGTCAAGCTGGGCACCCGGCCGGTCAGCGAGGCCGGGCGCCGCGGCGAACACCGGGCCTTCTACGCCTGCGGGGCCGTGTTCGCCCTGGCGGCGGAGGCGGCGCAGAAGCGGGCGACCGGCGGCGACTGGTTCGACTTTCTGAAGCCCCTCATCGACGACAGCCGCGAGGACGGCGTCCTGACGCGCGAGGAGTGGCTCGCTCATCTGACGGCGGTGTCAGGCGATCCCGAACTGAGGGCGCGGATCGAGGTCCTGCTGGACACCGGGGTTGACGATCCGACGCCGGTCATCGCCGCCCTGTTCGACCGCTCGGGCGTCGACTACCGCCTGACAGACGGGAAGATCGAGCTGATCTAGGTCGCCGCGAATGGATAGGGGCTGACCGACTTGGACCAGTCGTCGACCGTCAGGGGACGATCCACGGGCGGTGCCGCGCGTTCGGCGCAGGGGTGGCGGTGGCACAGGCGGCAGGCGGGGCCGATGGGGGTGACCTCCGGCGCGGCCAGATCGAGCCCTCGGGCATGGATCAGGCGATGCGCATGCTTCAACTCGCACCCCAGGCCGATGGCCAGGTCGTGGCCCTCGGTGAAGGCATCGCTGCCCTGGCGGTCGACGGTGCGAGCCAAGGTGAACCAGCGCCCCCCGTCCGGTGTCTCGATGATCTGGGTGACGATACGGCCGGGGGTGCGAAAGGCGCTGTGCAGCCGCCAGCGCGGACAGGCCCCGCCGAACCGCGAGAAAGGAAAGCTGCCAGAGGCATAGCGTTTGGAAACATTGCCCGCCTGATCGACCCGCATCAGGAAGAAGGGCACCCCTCGCGCCGTCGGCCGCGACAGGGTGGTCAGGCGGTGCGCCGCTTGTTCGTAAGAGGCCCCGAACCGCGCCTGAAGTCGGGCCATGTCGTAGCCTGTCTCCTCCGCCGTGCGCTGGAATGCGCCGTAGGGCATCAGGATGGCGGCGGCGAGCGTGTTGGTCAGGGCCACCTTCAACAGGCGGCGCGTGGCCTCGTCGGGCGCGGCGGCGGCCTCGGCCATCGCCGTCAGCTCGGCATCATGCTCGGACAGCGCCAGCTGGAAGGCGACGGCAAAGGCGCGCGACGACGGCCCCAGGGTCTCGGACAGCAGCAGGCGGCGGCGGTGAAAGTCGAACCGCCGCGTCCACTCCACCATGACCTCGGCGGGCAGGGTACGCACGCTCAGGCCGTGGGTCGATTGCAGGCGGGCGCGCACACGCGTCTCGAACGGTTCGCCCGGTGTGGCGGCGTCCAGAGCCTCCGCCAGCGTCTCGCCCAGCGTATCCAGTTCGGGAAAATGGCTGGCGCGGGCCTGGATATAGTCGCGGACCCAGTCGGCCGGGCTGTCGTCGTCACCGCCGGTCTCGGCCCGGTCTCGCGTCCGCCGGTCGGCAAAGGCGCGGTAAAGCCGCAACAGGGCATCCGCCGCCGCGGGCTGATCCTCGGCCATCTGCACGATCTCGTGGCGCGGGACGCTCAGCCCCTGAAACAGGGGATCGGCAAAGGCCTCGGCCAGTTCCGCCTCCGACGCCATGCCACCCGACTGACCCAGGGTGCGCAGATCGACGTCATAGGTGTCGGCCAGACGCAGCAGCAACTGGGCCGACACGGGCCGCTGGTTCCGCTCTATGTGGTTCAGATAGCTGGGGGAAACGCCAAGATCGGCGGCCATGGCCGTCTGGGTCAGCGACAGATCGCGCCGCAGCCGTTTCAACCGCCCGCCCAGAAACAGTTTGCGATCCGCTGCCGTATCCATCCCGGCATGATGTCACATCATGACTTAACAGTAAGTGTCATAGTCTGACTGAATGACATCATTTCGGAACCTCCCACTGTATCACTCATGACTTCGGTGTGTTCCCTTGGCTCGACACTCGGCACATCCGGCCGGACACCCTGAGCAGAGACCCAGACCATGACCACCTTCGCCGACCTGGTTCCTTCGCCCGCTGGCCGTTTCGACGGCATCGAGCGCCCTTACACGCCAGAGGATGTCCTGCGCCTGCGCGGCTCCGTGCCTGTCACCCACACCCTGGCCGAGCGCGGCGCCAACCGCCTTTGGGAGCTGCTGCACTCCGAGCCCTACATCAACGCCCTGGGTGCCGTGACCGGAAACCAGGCCATGCAGATGGTCCGCGCGGGTCTGAAGGCCATCTATCTGTCGGGCTGGCAGGTCGCTGCCGACGCCAACACCGCCGGGGCCATGTATCCGGACCAGTCGCTGTACCCGGCCAACGCCGCGCCGGAGCTGTGCCGCCGTATCAACCGCACCCTGCAACGCGCCGACCAGATCGAGCATGCCGAGGGCGGCGCCAAGCGCGACTGGTTCGCACCCATCGTCGCCGATGCCGAGGCCGGTTTCGGCGGGCCGCTGAACAGCTTCGAGATCATGAAGGCCTTCATCGAGGCGGGGGCCGCCGGCGTCCACTTTGAGGATCAGCTGGCCTCCGAGAAGAAGTGCGGCCACCTGGGCGGCAAGGTCCTGATCCCGACCCAGGCGCATATCCGCAACCTGGTCGCGGCGCGTCTGGCCGCCGACGTCATGGGCACGCCCACGATTACGGTCGCCCGCACCGACGCCGAAAGCGCCCAGCTGATCACCTCGGACATCGACGAGCGCGACCAGCCCTTCATCGACCGCGACAACCGCACGCCCGAAGGCTTCTTCCGCCTCAAGGAAGGCACCGGCCTGGACCACTGCATCGCGCGCGGCCTGTCCTATGCCAACATCGCCGACCTGCTATGGTGGGAAACCAGCCACCCCGATCTGGACGACGCCAAACGCTTTGCCGAGGCGATCCAGAAGGAGCATCCCGGCAAGCTGATGGCCTACAACTGCTCGCCCTCCTTCAACTGGAAGGCCAAGCTGGACGACGCCACCATCGCCAAGTTCCAGCGCGAGTTGGGGGCCATGGGCTACAAGTTCCAGTTCGTGACCCTGGCCGGCTTCCACAGTCTGAACAACGGCATGTTCGAACTGGCCGACGGCTACCGCGACCGCGGCATGGCGGCCTATTCCGAGCTTCAACAGCGCGAGTTCGCCAATGAGGCCATCGGCTACACCGCCACCCGCCACCAGCGCGAGGTCGGCACCGGCTATTTCGATCAGGTCGCTACGGTCATCTCCAACGGCCAATCCTCGACGACTGCTATGAAGGAATCGACCGAAACCGCCCAGTTCCAAGCCGCTGAATAGTCAGGAAACAGACCTATGGAACCGCTGCAACGCCCCCAGGCCATCATCGACTTCTGCCTGGCCCCACTGGACCTCGATCCCTCGAACGACGCCGCCACCGAGGTCCGCCGCCGCCTGGAACACGTCATCAAGACCTTTCAGGCCAAGGCCCCCACGCCCGTCGCCGTCGACTTCTCGCGCATGCCTTCGCAGGTCATCAACGAGGCTGCACACGGCTACGAATAAGACGGCTTCGTCCCGCCGTCTGGCCCTGGTCAGGCGGCGAGGGCGGCCGTGCGGTGGGGCAGGGTGCTGACCAGCTGGATCAGCTCCGCCGCGTCGAACGGCTTGGCCAGATGCCGGTCGGCACCCGCCGCGGCGCCCGCCTGAATATGTTCGCTCAGGGCATTGGCGGTCAGCATGACGATGGGCGTGGGCTTGAGGCCTGCCACCGCCTCCCACTGACGGATTTCGCGCGTGGCCAGCAGGCCGTCCATGACCGGCATCTGCATGTCCATCAGGACGATGTCGAAATCGGACTGGCGGAAGGCCTCGACGGCCTCGGCCCCGTTCTCGGTCTCGACCAGTTCAATGCCGATCTGGGCCAGGATCATCTGGACCACCTTGCGGTTGACGGGATGGTCGTCGGCCAGCAGCACGCGCAGATGACGCGTCCCGGTCACTTCAGCCACCGGCGGTGCAACCACGACCGGAGCCTCGGCCTTGGGCAGGGGCACGGTCAGGATGAAGGCGGAACCGCCCCCCACTTCGCTCTCGCAGTCCAGCTCGCCGCCCATCATGGCCGCCAGCTGATGCGAAATGGCCAGGCCCAGGCCCGACCCGCCGAATTTGCGGGTGATGGCCCCGTCCGCCTGTTCGAAACGGCTGAACAGGCGACTGCGCGTCTCCGCATCGAAGCCGATGCCGGTGTCCTCGACGCTGAAACGGACCATGGGCCGACCCTCGCGGTCGGGTACGGGCAGGGCGGTCAGGGTGACCATGCCCCGGGCCGTGAACTTGACGGCGTTGGACACCAGATTGGTCAGTATCTGCTTGATCCGCACCACGTCACCGACGACCCATCCGTCCAGCTCAGGCGCAATCTCTACGATCAGCTTCAGGCCTTTTTCGCTGGCCATCGCTTCATACAGTTGTGCCGCCTCGCGCACGGCCCGGCCGAGGTCGAAGGGCTCGGGCGTCAATTCAAGCCGCCCGGACTCGACCCGCGCCAGGTCGAGGATGTCGCTCAGCAGCACCTGAAGCGTCTGCCCTGACGACTGGATCAGCTGCAGCATCTCCTTCTGCTGGGCCGACAGTTCGGTGTGGGCCAAGGCCTGGGCCACGCCGATGACGCCGTTCAACGGGGTGCGGATTTCGTGACTCATATTGGCCAGGAACTGGCTCTTGGCGGTGTTGGCAGCCTGGGCCGCGTCGCGCGCCTCGGCCAGGGCCTGGGCGTCGCGCTTCAGATCGGTGATGTCGTTGACCAGGGTCACGATCCCGCCCTCGGCCGTGGCGCGATCCTGCACCCTCAGCCAGCGGCCATCGGACAGCTGCTGCTCGACCGTGTCCGTCAGACTGGCGCGAACCTTCATCCGCTGCTCGATCCACGCGTCATCGTCGCCGCCGGTGTCGGGGTGTACGCCGGCTTCCAGATCAAGCTTCAGGATTTCGCGGAAGGTCATGCCGGCCACCAGTCTGGGCCCGATCTGGGGGTTCAACTCGGCATAGCGGGCATTCCAGAGGATTAGCCGATCCTGAGCATCGAAAAAGCCCATCCCATCCGGCATGGCCTGAATGGCCTCACCGACCTGCGCTATGGCGCTGTGACGCGACCAGTAGACGAGACCGCCCAAGAAGCCCGCGATACCGATGCCCAGCGAGACCGAGCCCCGCACCCAGCCCCGAACGATGTCCTCGCTGACGAGGTGGGGATGGGGCACCGCACCGGGGTCGGGCACGACGGTAATCGCCGCCAAGGTGATCAGATGCGACAGCAGAACGCCCACGGCCGCCAGCCAGCCGGCGATCAGGACCTGACGGGTGTTCCTGTTGTTGTTCTGCCAGGCTCCGACGGCGGTGACGGCGGCACTGGCTGTGGCCGCCAGGGCGATGATGTTCCAGTCCAGCTGGATGGCCTGACCCGTGACGTGCGTGCCCGTCAGGCTGAGAACAGCCATGGCGACGAAAAGGACGGCCCCCGCAGCCCCCGCGACGGCGCGCCAGGCGGCGGTCTTGCCGCGCGTCGAGATCAGGTAGGTCGTGCCGACCGAGGCCAAGGCCATCAGATAGGATCCGACCGTCAGCAGCGGATCGAAATGCAGATCCCCGCCAAAGTCATAGCCGTTCATGGCCACGAAATGGGTGGTCCACAGCGTCAGGCAGCCGACGACGACAGAGCCCAGCGCCTTGGTCCGCCGGCCGCGATGCGCGCCCTCGCGGGCATCGGCCAGCAGTTTGAAGGCGATGGGTACGCCGACGCCACAGATCAGCGCGGCCAAGCCGGCCCAGCGCCAGTCGTAATGCGCAGTCAGATGATCGAAAAACGTCAGCACTCGGCCCCCTGTCCCGACAAGCGTGACAGGAGAAGGTGAAAAAACCGTGCGGCTAGGCCACCGTGGGCTGCGCGACTACAGCGGGCAGGGAGCGGCCGAGGACTCGCGTAGGGTTGATCTGGCGATCGTTGCGACGGACTTCGAAATGCAGGTGCGGACCGGTCGAACGGCCGGTCGATCCGACCAGGCCGATGCGTTCGCCGTCGCTGACCGCCGTGCCGGAGGCCACATCGACGCGGCTGAGGTGACCGTACAGCGTGGTCATGCCGTTGGGGTGGCGCACTTCAATGAAGCGGCCATAGCCGTCAGGGTCATAGCCGGTGCGCAGGACCACGCCCTCGCTCGCCACATAGACGCCGGTCCCGGTAGGCGCGGCGATATCGACGCCGTCGTGGTGGCGGGCAGCGGCCTCGTCAGCGAGCCGTCGCAGGCCGAAGGGCGAGTTGATGGCATAGCCGCGCACCGGTTCTGAAAAGGCGATCAGTCGCGTCACGGGTCCCGGAGCCTGAACCACGGCGGTGGTGGCGGTGACCTCAGGCACGTCGCCGACAGCGATGTCGGGCGTGGCGTCCGTATTCAGCGGCGCGGCGGCGGCGGCGAAAACGGCCACGGCGGCCAGAACGGCCAACTGGCTGGAATGAATCACGAAAGACCGGGCGGTCAGCATCAGGCGTCGCATGGGCGGCGTCGGCTCCGTCTGGCTCTGAAGAGCGGTTAGGGTGCCGACGGGCCGCAGAAGTCAGGCGACGCTCTCGGTCGGCGACCGGGAAGGTCGCCTTTCTAAGACTCCGTGGGGCGACTTTGGGGCGCTGGCAGCGGCAGGTCGTCGCAGGCGTGGAACACAATAAAGGGCGTGCGACCCGAAGATCGCACGCCCTCTGTTCAAGCTTGAAAGGCCTATTGCAGCGGCAGTTTCAACGTGATGGCCCCGACATGGCTATCGGCACTGTCGCCGAACCGCCCACGATAACCCGCCGACATCCGGAACGGCCCAACGTCCGCCTCGACGCCTGCCGAGGCAATCAGGGAGCCGCCGAACGGATCGTCGAACGAGCGCGACAGGATCTGGGCCGGGTTGCCTACGATACCGACGCGCACATCGTCGCTGTCGTCTCCGAAGGTATCGCGATAGCCGCCCTCGACGTAGAAGTTGACGTCATCCCCGCCGCCTTCGGCCCGCAGGGACACCTCGCCGCTGGCTGCGGACACGGTGCGATCCTGATAGGCATATTCAGCGGCGAAGCCGACCTCGTTATAGCCGTTCACGTCGGTCGAGACGTATGACAACGCCGCGCGCGGCGAGATGGCGATGCCGCCCATGTCGAACCACAGACCCGCCTGAACCTTGGCCCCCAGGCTGCCGCCGTCGGTCTCACCCAGATGAACGATCGGGGCCAGGGACGTCACGCGCGAGATGTCGTCATACTGGTCGATCGAGCCGCCTGCTGTGGCGTTCAGGAACATGTCCCCCATACGCCAGCCTGCATAGGCGTCCACGGCATAGGACCGGACGTCGAACTGCATGGCCCCGGCCTCGACTTCGGTCTCGCGCAGGGTCGCCGTAAAGCCGTAGCGGGCGGTGGGCGATGCGACATAGTCCAGCCCGACCCGGCCACCCCAGCCCGTGGCATCCGCAGAGGCCACGCTGCCACGCGCATCCGTCTCGACGCTGTCGGCGATGACGGCGAAGGTCATATGCGTCCCGGGGACCCACGGCGCATAGCCCGACACCATTTCACCGGTCAGGTCCAGCAGGTCCTGGCGCTGTCGAAAGCCGGTCTCGGCCTGCACGGTCGATTGGGCACCGATGTCGCCGTAATACAGATAGTCGTTCGCCAGCCGTGCCAGCAGGCGGTGCCCGGCAGCGGTCGGGTGCACGCCATCCCAGTATAGATAGCCGTCAGGGTTCGAGCAGACGCTGACCCCGGTGAAGCAGGAATCGGTCGCATTGGTCAGGCCGAAGCGGCCGGGATTGGCCCGCAGAGGATCGCTGATCTTGTACAGGTCCATCAGGATGATGTTGCTGCCCGGCCGGGCTGCCGCCGTGACGAAGAGGTTGCTGAGCAGGGCGCTGTTGAATGTCGTGCCGGAAAAGTCCGCCAAGGCAGATCCACTGGGTCCAACCAGGGGATTGGTTGCGGCGAACTGGGGCGTGATCCCGAGCCGGGGCAGGTTGCTGACCAGGATGGTGCCGGCACCCGCCTGGGCGATGCTGTTGACGATCAGATTGATGTCGCTGGCGGCGGACAGGGCCACGCTCTGCATGGTGCTTTGGGCGGTCGCGGGGCTGGCCGCCGCGCCGGGGAAGGCTTGGAAGATATTGTTGGCCCCGCCCAGGACGCTGACCAGATCATTCGCTCCGAAAGTGCCGCCAGCGCCGGTATAGGCGGCCAGCTGGGCCCGCATTCCGGGAGGGTTGGCCGACAGGTCGGTCCGGGCACCGCCGAAGGCATAGTTGACGCTGCCGGTCACCGGGGCACCAGCTGTAAACCGCCCGGCGTTGAAACCCAGCAATTCGGTGAAGACGGGACCATTCGAGAAGCGACCCTGGAAATAGGGTGCGGGCGGCTGGCCCGTCAGGGCGAACAGATTGCCGTTGTCGCTCAGGCTGTCGCCGAACACGACCAGGCGATTGTAGGTCTGGGCCTGGGCGGCGCTGGTGACGGTGCCGAAAGCGGCCACGGCCAGTGCGGCCGCGCAGGCGGTGCGCAGAAAACGAGACATGTTGATCCTCCCTCGGCCGTCATCATGCGACCGTTGAGGCGACTGTGCGCCCGTTCGCGCAGGACGCAAGATGCCGCTGCGTCAGCTTTCAGTGCAACATTCGAAAGCGCAGCGTTCCGGCAACACTCTTCAGGGCACGGAGCGCTTCCGGATCATAGTCGCGGTCCACATCGGTAATGACATAGCCGGTGCGTTCGTCCGTCTTCAGATGTTGGCCCAGGATGTTGAGTCCGGCAGCGGTCAGCTCGTGATTCAGTTCGGCCAGCACGCCCGGCTGATTGGTGTGAATGTGCAGGATGCGGTGCGCGCCGGACACCTCGGCCAACTGGACGTTAGGCAGATTGACGCAGAACGTCGTATCGCCCCGATTCAGATAGCCCAGCAGCCGTTCGGCCGCGAACTCGGCGATGGCCTCCTGCGCCTCCTCGGTCGAGCCGCCGATGTGCGGGGTCAGGATGACGTTCTTCAGCCCCATCAACGGACTGTCGAACGGGTCGGCGTTGGTGCGCGGCTCTTCGGGGAAGACGTCCAGCGCCGCCCCGCCGATCCGGCCCGCGCCGATCGCCTGGGCCAAGGCACCGATATCGACCACATGGCCGCGCGACAGGTTCAGGAACAGGGTGCCGGGCTTCATGGCCTGGAACTGGGCCGCGCCGATCAGGGCGGTGTTGTCGGTCCGGCCATCGACGTGAAGCGACACGACATCGGCCTCGCCCAGCAGGGCTTCCAGCGAACGCATGCGCCGCGCATTGCCCAGCGCCAATCGCTCCGACAGATCGTGGAAGATCACCCGCATGCCCAGTGCCTCGGCCAGCACGGACAGCTGCGAGCCTATCGCCCCATAACCGACAATGCCAAGGGTCTTGCCACGCAGTTCACGCGAGCCGTCCGCGGACTTGTTCCACTGACCCTGGTGCATGGCGGCGGACTTGTCGGCCACGTCGCGCATCAGGGTGATGGTCAGGCCGATGGCCAGTTCGACCACGGATCGGGTGTTAGAGTAGGGGGCGTTGAAGACGGCGACACCACGCGCCGAGGCGGCCTCCAGATCGATCTGGTTGGTGCCTATGCAGAAGGCCGCGACGGCCATCAGCCGGTCGGCCTGTTCCAGGACCCGTGCGCTGACCGTGGTTTTGGAGCGGATGCCCAGGACGTGCACGCCCTTGAGGGCCGCGATCAGGTCATCTTCGTCCAGCGCGCCCTTGCGGGTCTCCACCGAATAGCCGGCCTCCTCCAGCCGATCGACGGCGGCGGGGTGGATGTTTTCCAGCAGCAGCATGCGGATGCGGCTGCGAGGGTAGGACCAGCGCCCGGCCAGCCCCTCGGCGTGAAGCAGTTCGTCCATGGAGGGGGCCTCCGCATCCGCGACCTCGACCACCCGCTCCCGCCGAACAATCTCGGTATAGGCATAGAAGCGGTCCGCGGCCCCGGCCAGCTTGACCTCGGCATCGTTCCAGCCGTCGCCGACCATCAAGATGGGGCGGGGGAAGGCGTGCGCCGCGATAACCTTGGGTTTGCCGTCGGCATGGGCCAGGGGATTGGCCTCATCCACGCCCGTCACGCGGCCTGTCGCATCGTAGATCAGGTCGTTGCAGAGGACCCGATTGGGCGCGATACCGAGGCGTTCGGCGATCGGGGTGATGATCTCGCGAAATCCGCCGGACAGGATGACGATCCGATGCGCATTCTCGCGGAAGAAGCGCAGGTTGCGCCGGACCGACGGCGTACCCTCGTCGAGGATGCGGTCCGTCAGGGTCTGTACATGGTGGCGGGTGAGAGGCAGCAGGGCCAGTCGCTGGTTCAGCGCCTCGCCGAAGCCGATCTGGCCATTCATCGCCTGGTCGGTCAGTTCAACGACCTTTGCCCGAATGTTATCGGCGTCCGGGCGATCGGCCAGTGCGACGTCGGCCAGCGCTTCCAGTGTCTCGATGCGGACCAAGGTGGAGTCGAAGTCAAAAATAAGGGTCGCGGGATCAGACATCCCGCGACCTTGTCTCACCTTCGCAAGTGCAGCAACCGCTTAGGTCGCCGTAGTCCTAGAAACGGCCCAGCTTGCGGATCTTGCTGTCGGGCTGCTGGGTGTCGTAGGCGGCGGCCGCGATGGCGGCGGCGATGGTCACCAGCGCCAGAATGGCCCCACCTTCCTTGGCATGATCGCGGGCATAGTGGCCTGCGTCGCTGGCATAGCGGCGTGCCGTCTTGCCATGCTTTTTCAGGGCCTTGCGCGAACCGCGACGTGTGTCGTCGAGCCAGCGGCTGGAACGGTGACGCGCTTCATCCGTGAAGTCATGGGCCCGTTCACCAGCGTCGGACAGCGTACTGCGGACCGTATCGGCCAAGCCGCCAAATCGACCGCGCAGGCCATCGGTATCGACCCAACCGCGCGGGTCGAACCGCTCGCGCAGACGCTCGTAGCGGGTCGGGCCCGACCGCTGGCTCAGCAGCAGGGCGGCAATACCAACGCCAGCCAGAACGGCGACCACGCCGCCGGTGATGCCGGGATGCTTGCGGATTTCGTCGATGGGGGAAAATTGCTGGTCCATGAAATGTCTGCCTTGTTATGGGGCGGCGCAAGTAGACGCCGGAGGTCGCGAAACGCCCGTTCCGCGTTGCAGCAAGAGCGAACCACGCCGCAAGAAGTTCCCTCTTATGGCCAAGGTTTCGCGCGCGAGAAAGCGCGCGAGAAAGTCTGGGCGGTGCTGGGGCCTTACGTTTGCCGCGCGGCCTCCCTATCTTGCGACCCTTCCGACATCAGCCGTCATTGTCCAAGGAGCCGCCGTGACCGATCACGCGCCCCCCACCGCCGTTTCGCCGATCCGCGACGACCTGGCCGCCGCCTTTCAGATCGAGGGCTGGCCCGTACGCGGCCGCCTCGTGCGCCTGGGCGACACCATCGACACCATCCTTGCCGCGCATGACTACCCCGAGCCTGTCGCGGCTTTGCTGGGCGAGGCCTGCGCCCTGGCCGCGCTCGTCGGCTCCAGCCTGAAGTTCGAGGGCCGTCTGATCGTCCAGGCCCAGGGCGATGGGCCTGTGCGATATGTCGTGGCCGATTACGACACCGACGGCCGCATGCGGGGTTACTGCCGCTTCGATGCCGATGAGGTCGCTGCGGCTTCGCAGGGTTTCGTGCGCCCCGGTGCGCGGGCGCTGCTGGGGCAGGGTGTCTTCGTCATGACCCTGGATCGCGGCCCCGACTTCGAGCGCACCCAAGGCATCACGCCGATCGAGGGCGAAAGTCTGTCGATGGCCGCCGAACACTACTTCCAGCAGTCCGAACAGATCCCGACCAAGGTGCGCCTGGCCGTCGGCGAAGTCTCGACCGAAACCGGCCGCAGCTGGCGGGCGGGTGGGGCCTTGATCCAGCTGATCGCGGCCGATGACGCACGCGGCTCGACCGAAGAGGCCTGGGACCGCAGCCGGGCTTTGTTCCAGACCCTGGCCGACGATGAGCTGCTGGATCCGACCATCACGCCCGAGACCCTGCTCTTCCGTCTGTTCCACGAGGACGGCGTTCGGCTGGAGGACGCCCGCGCCCTGGTCGCACAATGCCGTTGCTCGCGAGAGCGCATCTCCGGCGTGCTTGGATCGTTCAGCGAGGCGGAGCGCGCCGACATGGTCGAACCCGACGGCAAGATTCGCGTCACCTGCGAATACTGCGCGACGGTCTATGAGCTGGAGCCGGAAGAGGTGGTGGTGGGCTGAAGCGCGGCGGGCGGGGAGGCGGTGGTTGGTCCCACCGCCAGGACGCCATCGTAGGCTCCGTCCTCTACGCGCCCCAGTCGGATACCACGTGCATTTATGTCATGGATCTGAGTATCAGTGTGTGGGCCGCATGTCTCGCGACAACCCCAGCTATCGCCACCCTGCTGTAAGATATTGAGCGTGAGGGTGTCGGGTCCATAGAGATGACCGGCAGCGGGCAGCCCGACTTCTGGCCAGCGATCAAAGCCGGTCTTGCGCGCATGCAGATTGCCGACGAGAATCAGCAGTCTCGCCTGGGGCCGATCGACCAGCGGGCGGCTCATGCCGTGAGCCATCTCCAGCTCCCACCAGGCCTGATCTCGTCCGGAAATCACCGACATGCGTGCTGCGAAGGGCCGCAGGTCGATGTCATAACCTGCGGCCTTCAGCCTCCAGAAGCCGATGATCATGTCGAACATGGCCTGGCTGTGCCGACCGTCGTCGCGGCGCGGATCGCCGAAGTCACCAGCTTTCAGGAAGCGGGCTGCCGTTGCCTCGTCCCCGGCTGCCATGACGAAATCGAGCAACGGCTTGTCCGTTTCCGGTAGCTCCAGACCCACCGACACCGGCCCCTGACGCGCCGCCTCGCAGACCATGGATAGGAAGGCTGCAGGGGTCTCGGCCGTGCCGTGGGTCTCGCCGATGATGACAATACGTTCTGGTCGCTCCAGCAGTGCCGGGGTCCCTTGCGGCGCATTGCAAGGGACTTGGCTCGACAGCAGTGCTGCCGCGACTAGCGCAATCATACAAACCCCCATGTCTGCAGCCGGTACTGCTTTATCGTTATGGGTCGTGCGGGATTGTGGCGGACGAATGACCCGGGTTCATTTGAACCGACCGGGCTTGCGGAACATTAAGCCGGGCCATGACCCTCAGTCTGTTGTCTGCCCTGACCCTGTCCGCCGCCCCGATGGCGGAACCTGCACCGCCGTGCCGGTTTGCGGGCGAGGTGCGCAGCTGGACGGCTCAGGCCTTGGGGGCCTGGGATCGGCTGGACCGGGAAAGGCTGCGCATCGCCCAGCCCGTGACCCCGATCATCACCCTGTTCGATGCCCGTTGTGCCTACACGCTGACGCCCAGCTGGCGGGGTGACTTCCGAGTGGGCCTGCGCCGCTACAGTGTGCGCGCGACCGCGCATGCAGGGCAGGTGGCGTTGCCGGATGGGGCTTCGGTGCCCGCGTCGCGGCTGGCCTTCGCATCGCCGACATCGGATGGCGGCATGTTCTTCATCATGGCCCTGCCGTCGCTGTGGCAGGCGAACGGGGCAGAGCCACGGGACTGGCGGCTGCTGTCCATGGTCGTCTTCATGCATGAGTTTGCCCATACGCAGCAGGGTCTGGGCCTGGGGCGCCGTGTCGATGACCTGCTGACGCGCGGCCTTTCCGAGAATGCCGACGACGACATCGTTCAGGACCGGTTCGGCACGCGGCCCGGCTATGCCGCCGCCTATGAGGCCGAGCGTGACCTGTTCTACGGTGCCGCCTCGGCACGCAATGGCGAGGCGGCACGAACAACCTTGGCCCAGGCCGCGCGACGGATGGCTGAGCGCCGGGCGCGATGGTTCACGGGTGCAGACACCGTCTACGCTGAGGCTGATGACGTGTTCCTGACACTCGAAGGCACCGGCAACTGGGCCGCCTGGACCTGGCTGACCGATCCGCGCGGTGGACGGTTGTCCCCTGCCGACGCCACCACCTTCGTGCGCGGTGGTCAGACCCAGTGGAGCCAGGATCAGGGTTTGGGCATCATGCTGGCGCTCGACCGCGTCACCCCCGACTGGCCCGCCATCGCCTTTGCGCCGAGGGGCGTGACGGCGGACCAGTTGATCACCCGCGCAATGGATGAGTAGCTGGCTGCTTGCGCAGACCCCAGGCTTATCAAAGCTACACGGGTAGCGGGATCAGGTCGCCCGCACGGTCAGCCGCGGGCCATTGACGCCCTCGACGATCACGCTGGTGCCCACCTCCGGGGCGGTCCCCTCCAGGTCCGCAGGCCATTCCGCACCGGACACGAAGACCCGGCCACGCCCGTCGATGAAGGGGTGAATAACCTGGGCCCGCTGGCCCAGCAGACGGCTGTCGCGGGCGTTTATGTCGGGCGTGTCGGTCGGATTGACCCGCGTGATCAGGCGCCGTGACAGCAGGGTGAAGGCGATGGTCAGGACCGCGAAGATCACAACTTCGATCCCGAAGCCCAGCCGCACGCCAACGGCCGTCAATACGGCGACGACGCCAGCCGACACCGCCGGCCACAGCAGCCACTCGGTCGAGAAGGCTGCCTCGACCGCCAGCAGGATCACGCCAATCGCCAGCCATATCCAGAACGGGCTGGCAACATAGAAGTCGACGACGGTGTCCATGACCTACTCCGTGCGCGGAACAGAGCCGCGCGGGCGCGGCGGGGCAGGGGGTGTGGTGCGGGCGGGCGCAGAGGTACGCACGTCGCTGCGGCTCTGCTGCTGCTCCTTGGCTAGGCCGACCAGTTCGCCCAGGCCCGCAATGGTGCCCACCAGGCCGGACATTTCCGCCGGGACGATGACCGTCTTGGCGGTCGGGTTGCGGGCCAGTTCGGCGAAGGCCTCGACGTATTTCTGGGCGACAAAGTAGTTGATCGCGTTGACGTCGCCTCGGGCGATGGCCTCGGACACCATGGCGGTCGCCTTGGCCTCGGCCTCGGCTTCGCGCTCGCGGGCTTCGGCGTCGCGGAAGGCGGCTTCGCGGCGACCCTCGGCCTCCAGGATCGCGGCCTGTTTGGCCCCCTCGGCGCGGGCGATGGCGGCCTGTTTCTCGCCGTCCGCTTCGGTGATGACGGCGCGACGTTCGCGCTCGGCCTTCATCTGACGGGCCATGGCATTGGTGATGTCGACGGGCGGGGTCAGATCCTTGATCTCGATCCGGTTGACCTTGACGCCCCACGGCTCGGTCGCCGCATCGATGACGGTCAGCAGGCGCGAGTTGATGCTGTCGCGCTGGAACAGCACTTCGTCCAGCTCCATCGAACCGACCACGGTCCGCAGGTTGGTCGAGCACAGCTGGGTTATCGCATAGGGCAGGTTTTCGACGCGATAGGCGGCAGCCGAGGCCTCCATCACCTGAATGAAGACAATTGCGTCCACCTTGACCATGGCGTTGTCCTTGGTGATCACCTCTTGCTGAGGGACATCAAGGACTTGTTCCATCATGTTCATGCGCCGTCCGACCCGCTCCACGAACGGGGTCAGTAGGCTGATGCCCGGCGACAGGGTGCGGGTATATTTACCGAACCGTTCGATGGTGAACTCGCGCCCTTGCGGCACGATCTTGACCACGCTGAACAGCAGGACGAACGCCAGTACGACCAGGAAAATAGCGAAATAAAGCATCAACGGCCTCCCTTGTGGGCCCAGCCTAGCACCACCGTTCGGCGAGCGTCAGCGAAACCGGACACGCCGAAGATGACAAAGCCGTAATCTTCACCGTTGCGCCGCCGCCAGCCCGATGATCCGCCGGGTCTCGGACCACTCGATCAGTTCGTCCACCTGATCCAACGGCACGAACAGCGCCTCCAGCGCATCGTCGCCCGCCACAGGCTCCCCCGATACCCATTCGGCCGCATAGTCGATCAGCACATAGTGCAGCCCGGCCTCCGCGAAGAGGCCGTCGACCACGTCGATAAGGCCTGTGATCTGCGCCGTGACCCCCGTCTCCTCGACCAGCTCGCGCAAGGCCGCGTCCGCCGCTCGCTCCCCGGGCTCGATCCGTCCGCCCGGCAAGCTCCACTCGCCCATCTTCGGCGGTTTGCCCCGTCGGATCAGCAGGACTTCGTCGCCGCGCAGACAGACGATGCCGACGGCGGGAACGGGCGAGGCGAAGGACAATGTCATGCCTCAGCCTAGCTTGGCCCTTCCGCCACGCCCATGACTTTGACACAACAGGGCATGATCCCCCCGTCACCCGAAGCCCACGCCGCCCTCAAATCCGCCCTCGGCTCCGGCGGCTGGACCGATGATCCCGCCGATATCGCGCCCTGGCTGACCGAGTGGCGCAATCGCTGGCAGGGCAATACCCCCCTGATGCTGACGCCCCGCTCGACGGATGAGGTCGCTCGCGCCGTTCGCATCTGTGCTGAACACCGCATCGCCATCGTGCCTCAGGGCGGCGATACCGGCCTTGTCGGCGGCCAAATCCCTTACGGCGAGGTGTTGCTGTCGACCCGCAAGCTGCGGGCCGTCCGTGACGTCACCCCCCTGGACGATGCCATGACGATCGAGGCGGGGGTCACCCTGCTGGAGGCACAACAGGCTGCGACCGCTGCCGACCGGATGTTTCCGCTCAGCCTCGCCGCAGAGGGCACGGCCACCATCGGCGGTGTGATTTCTACAAATGCGGGGGGGACGGCTGTCATCCGCTACGGCGTCATGCGCGATCTGGTGCTGGGCATCGAGGCGGTCATGCCCGACGGCGAGGTGTTCCACGGGCTGAAACGGCTGCGAAAGGACAACACCGGCTATGACCTGAAACAGCTGCTGATCGGGGCCGAGGGCACGCTGGGCGTCGTCACGGCCGCCACGCTGAAGCTGTTTCCGATCATGCGCAGCCGGGCGACCGCCGTGGTCGGTCTGGACAGTCCGCATGCGGCCATCGACCTGCTGGCCCGCGCCAAGGCCGAGACGGGCGGCGGGGTCGAGGCGTTCGAGCTGATGAAGCGGCTAGGGGTCGAGTTCGCCCTGAAGCACATCCCCGACACGCGCGAACTGCTGGATAGTACGCCGCCCTGGTACATCCTGATCGAGCTGGTGTCCGGAGAGCCCGGTGGGGCCGAGGCGGGGATGGAGCGGCTGCTGACCGCCGCCTTCGAGGCCGGCTTGATCTCCGACGCCGCCATCGCCCAGAACGATGCCCAGCGCGCCGCCTTCTGGAAGATGCGCGAAGAGCAGTCCGCCGCCCAGAAGCCCGAGGGTGGGGGCTGGAAGCATGACGTGTCCGTCCCGGTTTCACGCATCGCCGACTTTCTCGACGAGGCGACGGCGGCGGTCGAACGCTTTCATGCCGGAGCCCGCGTCAGCGCCTTCGGCCACGTCGGCGACGGCAATATGCACTACGATGTGCTGTGTCCGCCCGGGTCCGACCTGGCCACCTTTCTGGCGCGGTGGGAGCAGGGGTCGCGTATCGTCCACGACATCGTCGCCCGCTACGACGGGTCCATCTCGGCCGAGCACGGTCTGGGGAGGCTGAAGACGGACGAGGCCCGCCGCTACAAGTCGCCGCTGGAGATTCGCACCATGCAGGCCATCCGCGCGGCCATCGACCCGCAGCGTATCATGAACCCGGCGGTGCTGTTCTAGCCGGGCGAAGCGCACTAGCGTCAGGGCATGAGCTGCCCCGACACGCCCATCCGCAACCGCTGGACCCTGATCGGGCCCGGTATCGTCGTGGCCGCGACGGGGGTAGGCGCGGGCGATCTGGTGGCTACGCTGATTGCTGGGTCTCGCTTCGGCTATGCCCTCTTGTGGGCGGCCATTCTGGGCACGCTGCTGAAGATTGCCCTGGCCGAGGCCGTCGGCCGCTGGACCCTGGCGGGCGAGCGCACGATCTTCGACGGCTGGACCAGCTTGGGCGGCGCGTTTCGGGTCGGAAAGCTGGGCGGGACCCTGAACTGGGCCGGTGTCTATTTCGGCGTCTATGTCGTCATCTGGGGCTTCGTCTATGGGGCGGCGGCCATGACCGCGACAGCCCTGCCGCTGGCAGCGCTGTTCCCGGTTCTGGATCTGAAGGTCTGGGGGATTCTCAGCGGGCTGGCAGGGCTGGCCTTCGTCTGGTTCGGCCACTACGGCCTGTTCGAAAAAGTCATGACCGCCTGCGTCGGGGTGATGTTCGTCACCGTCATCGGCCTGGCGGTCATCGTCGCGCCGGACCTGCCCGCGCTGGCCACCGGCCTGTGGCCCAGCCTGCCGCCGGGGTCGGCCTTTTACACTCTGGGCCTGATCGGCGGCGTCGGTGGCACCATCACCATGGCGGCCTACGGCTACTGGCTGAACGCCAAGGGCTGGAAGGGGCCGGGCTGGATGCGGGTCATGCGGCTAGACAACCGCGTCGGCTATGTGGTCACCGGCGTCTTCGTTGTGGCCATGCTGATTGTCGGGGCCGAACTGCTGTTCAGCGCGGGCATTGCGCTTCAGGGCGGAGAGCGCGGCCTGCTGGACCTGGACGAGGTGCTTCGCGACCGTTTTGGGCGGCCGATTTCCATCCTGTTCCTGGTCGGCTTCTGGGCGACCAGCTTCTCCAGCCTGCTGGGCGTCTGGCAGGGGGTCAGTTTGATGTTCGCCGACTTCATCGCCCATGTCCGGGGTCGGGCCGGAGACGAGGCCGTGCGCGGCGATCGCAGCCGCGCTTTCCGGGTCTATGCGCTATGGCTGACGATCCCGCCCATCGCCCTGCTGTTCATGGACCGCCCCTTCGGCCTGATCGTCGCCTATGGCGTGCTGGGCAGCGTCTTCATGCCGTTTCTGGCCGGGACCTTGCTTTGGCTGCTCAACAGCGATCGTGTCCCCAGGGGGTGGCGTAGTGGATGGCTGTCCAACCTCATGCTGACCGGAGCCACCGTTCTGTTTGCCGTCCTGGCGGGGCGGGAGTTGATCGGCCTCTTCCAGTAGCGGCTTGTCTGGCCCGGCTTGCCGCTGCGACACCTTTCGCCTAACCCGTGCGGCGTTGAATCAACGGACTACGGATCGATCCATGACCCTCGCGCTTCTCTTTCCCGGTCAGGGCAGTCAGTCGGTCGGCATGGGTGCCAGCCTCGCCGACGCCTTCGCCAGCGCCCGCGAGGTCTATGCCGAGATCGACGACGCCTTGGGCCAGAAGCTGTCGGTCCTGATGCGCGAGGGGCCGGAGGATCAGCTCACCCTGACCGAGAATGCCCAGCCCGCCCTGATGGCCGTCTCCCTGGCCGCCGCCCGCGTGCTGAAGGTCGAGTTTGGCGTGGACGTCAGCCGCGCTGCCTTCGTCGCCGGGCATTCGCTGGGTGAGTATTCCGCCCTGTGCGCCGCCGGGGCCCTGACCCTGGCCGACACGGCCCGTTTGCTGAAGCTGCGCGGCCAGGCCATGCAGCGCGCCGTGCCGGTGGGGCGGGGGGCCATGGCCTCACTGATCGGGCCCAAGACGGATTTGGCCCTGGCTGAAGCCGCCGCCGCTGCGGGCTCGGAGGTCGGGGTCTGCGTCGTCGCCAATGACAACAACGCCGGCAATATCGTCATCTCCGGCGACAAGGCCGCCGTCGATCGCGCCATCGAAAAGGCCAAGGAGCTGGGCGCCCGCGCCATCCCCCTGAATGTTTCCGCCCCCTTCCACTGCCCACTGATGCGGCCCGCAGCCGACGAGATGGCCGAGGCCCTGGCTGATGCCCACCTGATCGCTCCGTACGTCGCCATCGTCGCCAACGTCACCGCCCGCCCCGAGACCGACCCCGAGGTCATCCGCCGCCTGCTGGTCGAACAGGTCACCGGCCGCGTCCGCTGGCGCGAGTCGATGGAGTGGATGGCCGGGGAGGGCGGCGCGACGCGCTTTGCCGAGATCGGTTCGGGAAAGGTCCTTACCGGAATGGCCAAACGCATCGCGCCGGATGCCGAAAGCGTGGCCTTGAATACGCCCGAAGACCTGGAAGCGTTCGCGAAGTCGCTCTGAGACATAAGGAAAAGATGATGTTCAATCTCACCGGCAAGACCGCCCTCGTCACCGGCGCCACGGGCGGCATCGGCGGGGCCATCGCCCGCGCCCTGCATGCTCAGGGGGCAACCGTCGTCCTGTCCGGCACGCGTGAGGCGGTGCTTCAGGATCTGGCCAAGGATCTCGGCGAGCGCGCCTTCGCCGCCGCCGCCAATTTGTCGGACGCTGAGTCTGTCGACGGCCTGATTGCCCGCGCCGAAGAGGCGGCAGGCAGCCCGCTGGACATCCTGGTCGCCAACGCGGGCATCACCAAGGACGGCCTGCTGATGCGGATGAAGGACGAGGACTTCTCGGACGTCATCAAGGTCAATCTGGAAAGCTATTTCCGCCTGTCGCGCGCGGCCATGAAGGGCATGATGAAGCGCCGCTCGGGGCGGATCATCGGCATCACCTCGGTGGTCGGCGTCACCGGCAACCCCGGCCAGACCAACTATGCCGCGTCAAAGGCCGGCATGATCGGCTTCTCGAAGTCGCTGGCGCAGGAAGTGGGCTCCAGGGGCATCACCGTCAACTGCATCGCGCCCGGCTTCATCGCCTCGCCGATGACCGACGTCCTGAACGACGCCCAGCGCGAGACCATCCTGAAGAACATCCCCACCGGTCGCCTGGGCACAGGCGACGAAATCGCCGCCGCCGCCGTCTATCTGTCGTCCGACGAGGCCGCCTACGTCACGGGGCAGACGCTGCACGTGAACGGCGGCATGGCGATGGTGTGATGATCGCCCTGCGCTGGCTCGCCACGGTTCTGAGCGGCCCGCTGCTGCTGATCGGCTTCATCTGGATCCTGCAAGGTCTGAACATCCTGCCCGGTAGCTTCATGACGGGCCAGATCATCTGGGCCGTTTATGGCGTGCCGGTGGTGATTCTGGGCGGCGGATTGGTCTGGTGGGTCAACAGGCGACGGTGAACCCCTGTCGTGATCAAACCCTGTGACGCCTATTTTCTACCTCAGAGACTGTGCTAAACCCCGATGACCGGATGGCGCGATCCTTCGTTGAAGGCTTGCGTCGCCGCCCCCGCCGTCTTACGGCAGGATTTGAGACAACAGCCGCTTCGGTGGCCCCAAAAGCAGAGACACCCATGTCCGACACCCTGGAACGCGTCCGCAAGATCGTCATCGACCACCTGGACGCTGATCCGGACAAGGTCACCGAAAAGGCCAGCTTCATCGACGACCTGGGCGCTGACTCGCTCGACAACGTCGAACTGGTCATGGCCTTCGAAGAACAATTCGACATCGAAATCCCCGACGACGCCGCCGAGCACATCCAGACGGTCGGCGACGCCGTGAAGTTCATCGACGAGAAGCTGGCCGGCTGATCGCCTCCTCTTTTTCGCACGGCATCGATGGCCGCCGTGACGTCCCCCTAGCGGGGGCGTCCGGCGGCCATTACTGTTTCAAGGCTTGGAATCTTTAGGGAGTCGCCACGCATGCGTCGCGTCGTCGTCACCGGCCTCGGCCTTCTCACCCCGCTGGGCTGGGGGGTGGAGCACAACTGGAAGGGCATCGTGGAAGGGCGCTCGGGCATCGGTCCGATCACCAACTTCGATACCGAAGGCTATGGCTGCACCATCGCGGGCGAGATTCCATCGGTAGATGGGCGGGGCGGGGGTGTGCCCGGCGAACCCGGCGTCTTCGATCACGAAAAGATCATGTCGCCCAAGGATCGCAAGCGCGTCGATGACTTCATCGTCTATGCCATCGCCGCCGCCGACGAAGCCCTGGCCGATGCCAACTGGAAGCCCGAGAGCGACGAGGACCGCGAGCGGACCGGCGTCATGGTCGGTTCCGGCATTGGTGGCCTGGGCCCCATCGCCGACACCGCCATCATCCTGAAGGAACAGGGCCCACGCCGGGTCAGCCCCTTCTTCATCCCCTCGGCCCTGATCAATCTGACCAGCGGCCAGATCTCGATCCGCCACGGCCTCAAGGGTCCGAATCACTCCGTCGTCACCGCCTGCGCCACCGGGGCCCATGCCATCGGCGACGCGGCACGGATGATCGCGCTGGACGACGCCGACGTCATGGTCGCGGGCGGGGCCGAAAGCTCCATAGTGCCCATTGGCATCGCCGGCTTCCTGGCGTGCAAAGCACTGTGCACCGCCTTCAACGACACGCCCGAGAAGGCCAGCCGCCCCTACGACAAGGACCACGCCGGCTTCGTCATGGGCGAGGGCGCCGGGATCATGGTCCTGGAAGAATACGAACACGCCAAGGCCCGCGGGGCCAAGATCTATGCCGAGGTGGTCGGCTACGGCATGAGCGGCGACGCCTACCACATCACCGCTCCGTCCGAGGACGGCGAGGGTGGCCTGCGCGCCATGAAGGCGGCACTGAAGCGGGCGGGACTGCAGCCGTCCGATCTGGACTACGTCAACGCCCATGGCACCTCGACCATGGCCGACTGGATCGAGCTGAAGGCCATCGAGCGGCTGGTCGGCGACCATGCCAAGAACCTGGCCGTCTCCTCCACCAAGTCCATGACCGGCCACCTGCTGGGGGCCGCGGGCGCGATCGAATCGATCTTCAGCGTCCTGGCCATCCGCGACCAGATCGCGCCGCCGACCATCAATCTGGACAATCCGGAGATGGAGACGCCCATCGACCTTGTCCCGCACAAGGGCAAGCCGATGAAGATCGATGTGGCCATGTCCAACAGTTTCGGCTTCGGCGGCACCAATGCCTCGGTCATCTTCAGGAAGGTCGACTAGGTGTTCGGACGCTCGATCGAACGGGGATCGGGGCGTCGGACGGCCCTGCTGGCGGCCGCCGGCACCCTTGGCTTCTTCGTCATTGCCGCCCTGATCGCACTTTGGGCAGTGCTGTATGCGCCCGGTCCCTCGGCGCGGAGCGGCGAGACCACCATCGTGACCCTGTCCAGCGGCTCGGGCGTCAATGCCATCGCAGCCCAGCTCAAGGCCGAGGGCGTGATTCGCTCGACAGACCTGTTCAAAGCCGCCGTCGCCCTGAACGGCTCGGCCCGCCGCCTGAGAGCGGGGGAGTATGAGGTCCCCAGTGGTGCGTCGCTGAACGCGGTCATCAATCTGCTGGTCGACGGCAAGGTCGTCCGCCACTTCGTCACCCTGCCCGAAGGCTGGTCCTCGGCCCAGGCGGTGGACATCCTGATGAAGGAGCCGGTGCTGGTCGGAGAGGTCGAGGACGTCCCGGAGGAGGGCACCCTCTGGCCCGAGACCTATGAGGTCGCGCGTGGCGAGACCCGCGCTTCGGTGCTGGGCCGCATGCGCCGCGCCCACGATGAGGCCGTGGCTCGCCTGTGGGCCCAGCGCAGTCCCGCCACGGTGGCCCGCACCCTGGACGAGGCCATCATCCTGGCTTCGGTCGTCGAGAAGGAGACCGCCGTCGCTGCCGAGCGGCCTCGCGTCGCCGGGGTTTTCACCAATCGTCTGCGGCTGGGCATGCGGCTGGAAAGCGATCCGACCATCATCTACGGTATCACCAAGGGGCGCCCCCTGGGTCGCGGCATCCGCCAGTCAGAGCTTGAAGCCGCCAATCCCTGGAACACCTACCGCATCGACGGCCTGCCGCCGACGCCCATCGCCAATCCGGGCGAAGCCTCCATCGCCGCCGTGCTGAATCCCTTGCGGACAGAGGACCTGTTCTTCGTCGCCGATGGCTCGGGTGGCCACGCCTTCGCCCGCACCTATCAGGAGCATCTGGCCAACGTCGCCCGCTGGCGCGAGATCGAGCGGCGCAAGGCCGGTTTGCCGCCCGAAGCGCCTTCTGTTGCCGCTGGGCCAACTGACCCTGCTCAGGACCTGCCTCCCGGTGTCGTGGTGCCGCCCGGAGCCCAGGTGATCCGCGTCCCGCAGCAGCCGACGGCGCAAACGGCACCTCAGCCTGTCCAATGAAGTGCATCTGGAGTAGGACGACGCCCAGTCGCAGAGTCGCCCGTCCCAAGGTTTCGAATGTCGAATGAACGCACGCCCCGCCGGGGTGTCCTCCTGATCGTCGCCAGCCCCTCGGGCGCGGGCAAGACCTCGCTCTGCCGCCGCCTTATGGCCGATCACGGCGGGCTGGAGCTGTCGGTGTCCATGACCACCCGCGCCATTCGCCCGGGCGAGGTGGCCGACCGCGACTATCATTTCGTCGACGATGCCGAGTTCCAGCGCCTGATCGACGCTGACGCCTTCCTGGAGTGGGCCGACGTTCACGGGGCCCGCTATGGCAGTCCCCGCGCGCCCATCGACCGCGCCCTGGCCGAGGGTCGCGACGTCCTGTTTGACATCGACTGGCAGGGGGCCCGCGACATCGCCGAGAAATGCCCCGAGGATGCCGTACGCGTCTTCATCCTGCCCCCCAGCCTGGAAGAGTTGCGCCGCCGCCTGGTCACCCGCTCCCAGGATGCCGACGACGTCATCGAGCGCCGCATCGCCAATGCCAAGGGCGAGATCGAGCACTGCGACCAGTTCGACTATGTCTTCGTCAACGACGACTTCGACCGATCTTACGCCGAACTGGCCCACATCTACCACGCCGAACGCAGCTGCCGCGCTCGGAACCTGTGGGTCGAGAGCTATCGCGATGCCCTGCTGAAGGAAGCGGTCTAGGGGCTTGTAGGTCGGTGAGCGATCGCTACATTCCTGTCAGTGTTCAACATTGAAAGGAGGTGGTCGAATGTCTCATTGTCTGACGCCGCACGCGGCAAGCCGTCTGAGCCTGACCTCCCCTCTGGCGGGGGCTTTCGCCTGACGACAAGCCTCGATTGGCTGACAATGTAAGGGCCGCTCCTCGGGGGCGGCCCTTTTTGCTGGCGTCTATTTGATCGCGGCGGCCAGCCTAAGGAACCCAGCCAAGTCGATGACCTCGGCCCGGTCTTCCGGGCTGATGCCCGCAGCCTCGCACAGGGCCGCGCCGCCCAGAGTTTTCAGGCTGGAGCGCAGCATCTTGCGACGCTGACCGAAGGCGGCGGCGGTGACGCGCTCAAGACGCTTGAGCATCTCCGCATCGGGCCGGTCGGGGCGTGGGATCAGATGCACGACGGCGGAGGCGACCTTGGGCGGCGGGGTGAAGGCGGCGGCGGGCAGATGCATGACCAGCCGCGCCTCGGTCACCGCCTGCGAAATCACGGCCAGACGGCCATAGGCGTCGTCGCCCGGGGCGGCCACGATCCGTTCGGCGACCTCCTTTTGGAACATCAGGGTCAGGGCATGCGGCGTCCACGGCCCGGTCAGCCATTTGATCAGCAGGGGCGTCCCGACATTGTAAGGCAGGTTGGACACGAGATGCGTCGGACCCTCGACCAGATCGGCCTCGCGCACTTTCAGCGCATCTCCCTCGACGATCCGCAGCCGTCCGGTTCCATCATCCAGTTCGCTGAGCAGCGGCAGGAAGCGCGGGTCTTTTTCGACCAGCACGACAGCACCCGCATCACTCTCCAGCAGCGCCCGCGTCAGCCCGCCTGGGCCTGGCCCCACCTCGATTACGGCTCGCCCCTCGAACGGCCCGGCCAGCCGCACGATCTTGCGCGTCACATTCAGGTCCAGCAGGAAATGCTGCCCGAAGCTCTTCTTGGCCAGCAGGCCATGAGCATCAAGGCTGTCGCGCAGGGAGGGCATGGCGTCAGACTTCGACGCGGGGGACGGCGGGTCGATCGTCATGGTCGTCTGGTGCTGAGGTGCTGAAGCAGGGTTATGCGCATTTAGGCTGAATGGCCTTCAACAGGGCGAAACACAACCATGGACCGCGCTGCGCTATTGCGATGCCCTTGCCCCGCAAAGCACGCGGAGCTGGCGAATCAGCAGCTGTGCTGACGTTGATCGGCTGCAGCGATGACGGATGCGGCGCGCTGGTCGCCACAGTCCTGCACCCGGTGGATTTCACGGTCAGGCTTGTTCGGCATGTCGACGTTCAGGCCGAATTGCGACAGGGCGACAGCCACCAACATGGCGACAAACCCCGCGATCAACTCGATCAGCGCCTGCATCGGCGAGCATCCCCTGTCAGAACGACAAATAGAGTATGCTGGAAAAGCGTCGGTTGGGCAATCCATGTCGAAACGGTGTCAGCTTCAGCATTCGGCTGGACCAGCCGTCATGCTTTTCGGCTAGGGTCGCGGCATGACGGATGCGGACGATCAGGCGTTTGAGCCGGGACGGAACTGCTGGCGGGTCGAAACCGCCGGGCGGTTTGCCGTGCTGATGGAAAACGACGCCTATTTCGAAGCCCTGCGGTCTTCGATCGCCAAGGCGCAGAAGTCGATCGTCATTCTGGGCTGGCAGTTCGATCCGCGCACGCGGCTGGATCCTGAAAGCCATCATCACGACCATCAGGCCCAGATCGGGCATCAGTTACGCAGGCTGGTGCGATCGCGGCCCGAGCTGGACGTTCGGATGCTGATCTGGAAGTCGCCCCTGCTGATTGCAGCGTCGCAAGGTTTCTATCCGCACAAGTCGCAACGCTGGTTCCGCAAGCGGATGGTGGAGTTCCGGCTGGATCCCGGCATTCCGGGGGCCTGTCACCATCAGAAGGTGGTGATCATCGACGATGCCGTGGCCTTTGTCGGGGGTGGCGATATCGCCACGGATCGTTGGGACACGTCTGAGCATCTGGATGGCGATCCGCGCCGTTGCCAGCCGTCGGGCGTCATATGCTCGCCGCGTCACGAGGTGATGGCGGTCATGGACGGACCAGCGGCCAAGGCGCTGGGCGATCTGGCGCGGCATCGCTGGTTCAAGTCGACGTGGGAAAAAACGCTGCCGGATGTGACGGACAACGATCCCTGGCCTGACGGGATAGACCCGGACATGCGCGACACGCCCGTGGCCATCGCTCGCACTGAGCCTCGCTGGCATTCCAAGGTCGAGGTGCGAGAGAATGAGGCCCTGCATCTGGACATGATCCGCAGGGCCAAAAGGCTGATCTATCTGGAGAACCAGTATTTCACCTCGCCCGTGATCGCCGCCGCCCTGGCCGAGCGGCTGGAGGAATGGGACGGGCCCGAGATCGTGCTGGTCTCGACCGGCACCAGCCCCAGCTGGTTCGACCGGATGACCATGGATACCGCCCGGTCCGAGGTGCTGTACCGGCTGGAACAGGCAGACAGGCATAACCGGTTCTTTGCCTTCACGCCGTGGACGAGGGCGGACGAGAGGATCATCGTCCACGCCAAGGTCTCGATCTATGACGATGAAATCTTGCGCATCGGCTCCACCAATCTGAACAACCGGTCGCTGGGGTTCGATACCGAATGTGACGTCGCGGCCCAGCCGGGTACGGAGGAGGGGCGGGCGGCCATCACCAGGTTCCGGCACCGAACACTGGGGCATTGGATCGGTGTGGATACGGAAACCTTCGCAGCCGCCGAGGCCCTGAGCCGATCGGTAGGGGAGGCAGTGCTGCGTTTCGATACCGGGCGGATGAAGGTGCTGGGTGCGACGGCTCCGTCGGGCATCGAGCGGCTGATCGCTGAGTTCCAGCTGGGCGATCCGACGTCGACCGCCGATGCCTTCAGGCCGTGGAAGCGGCGGGTTCGGTCGCGCCGGCGCCTGCCGCTGCAGTCGGCCTGATCTCGAAGTCCATCACCAGCGGCAGGTGATCCGATGCGGCGCGGGCCAGCGGCGATCGCGGGGCCCAGATGCGGGTCGGCACGATGTCAGGCGTCACGAAGGCATGATCGATGCGGATGGTCGGAAAGGTCGAGGGGAAGGTCTTCACTGACGGCTTGAGCCCCAGCAGGCGCTGCGCATCGGCGAGGTGGTGGGTCAGCGTCCGGTAGGGCCGGGTGATAGAAGTGGCGTTGAAGTCTCCGGTCAGGATGGTCGGGCCGAGGCGCTCGGGGTGGCCCAGCCACCCGGATCCCATCAGGGCGGCGGCCTGAAGTCGTTGCTCGCGCGGTACCAGGCCCAGATGGGTGTTGATGACATTTAGCGTCACGCCGTCGAAATCGATCGCGGCCCACAAGGCCCCGCGCGGCTCGAGACCCGGTACGCCACGGATCGTCGGCAAGGCACCCGACTTGATCAGCCGCTCGGGTCGCAAAGTCAGGATGGCGTCGCCGTATTCTTCTGCCTCGATCCGCATGGCTGCATTGAAGTGGAAGGTCATGGTCAGGGCCTGGGCGATGGCCTCGGCCTGATCGACATGGCCGGTGCGGGCGCGGCCGACATCCAGTTCCTGAAGGCAGACGATGTCCGGTTCGTGCTCGGCGATGACGGCCGCGATGCGGGCGACGTCCAGCCGTCGGTCTGTCCCGACACAGCGATGCACATTGTAGGTCAGCAGGCGGGGCATGCGGGTCCGTAAGCGGCTCGGTCGAACGGATACGGTCTATGGCGACCGATTGCGACGCCAAAGCGACGCCGTTGCGCGAACCTAGATCACGATCAGCTTGTCGGCGACCTCGTTGCGGTTCAGGGCCTTGGGCGGAAAATGCTGGGCCAGAACATCGCTGCACAGGCCGATGGCCGTCTGAAAGCCCTCGACGGGGTCGCCGGCCTTCAGCCCTCTCGCCAGGGCTTGTACCGCATCGGCCCAGACGTCTGGATCAACGCGACTGTGGATGCCCTGGTCGGCGATGACCTCGACCTGGTGATCTGCGGCGCAGGCAAACAGCAGGACGCCGGTCCTGGCCTCGGTCACATGCAGGCCGTGGGCCAGGAACTGTTGCAGGGCCGCCTTGCGGACCCGGGCCTGACGAACCTGGCGCGGCGTCACCCAGCGCCTTACAGGCGGGATGGAGGTCAGGAGGAAGACGATGATGAAGGTCGCGGCCTGGATCAGGGCATAGGCCGACAGATTCTGGGCCACCGCGACGTCGGTGAAGGCCAGATGGCCCGCCTGCCAGGCGTCCGCCAGTCCCGGCACCCAGCTGGGGTCCATGCCCAGGGGGATCAGGGCCAGGGGCAGGATCAGCGCCGCGGCTGCGGCCCAGCCCAGCGATACGTCACGATAGGACGAGACCTGACGCGACATCACGCAGAAGATTTCGCCCGACGTGCGCGTTTCGGCCTCGGCGATGGCCGTAGCGATGCGCTCGTACATGTCGGGAGCCAGTTTGATCACCATCCGCCCGACGCCCCGCCACCACCGAAACTGCCGCCGCCGCCGCTGAAGCCGCCACCTCCGCCAAAGCCGCCCCCGAAACCACTCCCGCCGCGACCGCCGCGGTTGCTGAGCGCCTCGGACGCGGCCCAAATCAATATGGGGCCCAGGCCATTGCCGCCGCGCCGCCTGCGCCCGCGCCCTGCGTTGCTGATCAGGCCCAACACCAGGAAGCCGAAAACCAGGGCGATAATCACCCCGACCGCGATGGGTATGCGGGCCTTGGGGCGATCCGCGGCCTCGGCAATGGCACGCGCCTCGGTCGGGTCCAGGCGTAGCTGGTCGTCGATGGCGTCGACGCCCTGGGTAATGCCGCGCTCATAGTAGCCTTGGCGGAACGAGGGCAGGATGGCGTTCTGGATGATCAGGGCCGACATGGCGTCGGTCAGGACGGGTTCCAAGCTATAGCCGACTTCGATGCGGACCTTCTTCTCGTCCGGCGCGATCAGCAGCAGGACGCCATTGTCCTTGTCCTGACGACCGATGCCCCAGGCGCGACCCAGCTGATAGCCGTAGTCCTCGATCTCGTGTCCCTGAAGGCTGGGGACTGTGACGACGACGACCTGATCGGTGGTGTCGCGCTCCAGTGCCTCCAGCTTCGCTGTGATCTCCTGTTCCTTGGCGGGGGACAACAGGCGCGCGCCATCGACGACGCGGCCATCCAGTGGTGGGAAAGTCAGCGGTGCCTGTGCGAGCGCGGAAGCCGGTCCCGTGAAGCCCAGCAACGCGATTGCTGTAAGGCCCGACAGAAACCGTCCTGCGTTCGCCATCTTCAGAGTGAAAGACATCCTCACCGGGCAGGCGGGGCAGAGCCGGGCGTAGTCGCGGGAGCGGAGCCGCCGGGCGGTGCCGCGCCGGCAGGGTTCAGGGCATCGAAGTTGACGGTAGGGGCCGTCTGAGCCGCCTCGGTCGCGGTAAAGGGCTGCATGGGCTGGGAGCCACCATGGACGGTCTTGGCCCAGATCACGGTCGGGAAGGTCCGCAAGGTGGTGTTGTAGTCCTGAACGGCGGCATTGTAGTCGCCGCGCGCGACGTTGATGCGGTTCTCGGTGCCCTCGAGCTGGCTCTGAAGCACCAGGAAGTTCTGGTTGGACTGAAGCTGGGGATAGGCCTCGACCACCAGAAGCAGGCGCGACAGGGCTTGGGACAGCTGACCCTGGGCGGCCTGGAACTGCTGGAAGGCGGCGGGGTCGCTGAGGGTATCGGGGCTGACCGTCACGCCGGTGGCGCGGGCGCGCGCCTCGATCACCTGGGTCAGGGTGGTGCGTTCCTGAATGGCTGCGCCCTGAACGGTGGCGACCAGATTGGGAACCAGATCCGCGCGCCGCTGATAGGCGGACTGAACGTCGGCCCAGGCGCGTTTGGCGTTCTCTTCCTTCGTGGGGATGGCGTTGATGCCGCAACCGGCAGCGGCAGGTGCCAGGACGACGACGGCGGCCAGGGCGATCAGGCGGGGGTGAGGGCGGATCATCGATGTCTCCCGGCAAGCGATGCGCCGACTATCGACACTCGCGCCACGGCGATCAAGCGCTCAGATCGTCAGGGGTTATCCCGGCACTTCGGCAGGCGGCGGTATAGGTATTGGCCAGAAGGCAGGCGATGGTCATGGGGCCGACGCCGCCGGGAACGGGGGTGATCCGGCCCGCGACCGCAGCGGCTTCCTCGAAGGCGACGTCGCCGACGACGCGGGTCTTGCCTTGGGCCGCCTTGTCCGGATCGCGGGAGGGGACGCGGTTGATGCCGACATCGATGACGGTGGCTCCGGGCCGGATCCAGTCGCCCCGGATCATCTCCGGACGACCCACTGCGGCGACCAGGATGTCGGCTGTGCGGCACAGGGCGGGCAGGTCGCGGGTGCGGGAGTGGGCGATGGTGACGGTGCAGCTTTCGCCCAGCAGCAGCTGCGCCATCGGCTTGCCGACGATGTTGGAGCGCCCGACGATGACGGCGTTCAGCCCCGACAGATCGCCCAGTTCCGCCTTCAGCACCATCAGGCACCCCAGCGGCGTGCAGGGCACCAGGCCGGGCAGGCCGACCGCGAGGCGTCCGGCATTGACCACATGAAAGCCGTCCACGTCCTTGTCCGGATCGATGGCTCCCAGCACGGCGGCGCTGTCGATATGGGCGGGCAGGGGCAGCTGGACCAGAATGCCGTGGATGCCGGGGTCGGCGTTCAGCGTGGCGATCAGGGCCAGAAGCTCATGCTGGCCGGTGGTCTCGGCCATCCGATGCGTTTCGGAGCGCATGCCGGCGCGCAGGGTCGTCTCGCCCTTGTTGCGGACGTAAATCTGGCTGGCGGGGTCTTCGCCCACGATGACCACAGCCAGGCCGGGTTTGACGGCGTGCGCCGTCTCCAGTCGGGCGGAGGCGGCGGCGACGCTCTCGACCAGGCCGGCGGCGAACGCCTTGCCGTCGATCAGGGAGGCGCGAGCGGGTACGGCCGTCATGGTTTCGGCTCCGGAGTCAGGAATCGTGCGGTCCCAGCGATTTACAGACAGGCCGGTTCGGCGTCTATGATCGGCGCGACTTCACGAGGGATTTGCATGCGCCGTCAGACCATTCTCGCCGCCGTCAGCGCCCTGGCGCTGTTCAGCGCGGTGCCTGCCCTGGCGCAATCGACGGGCGCGCCGCCGGCCGCGACGCTGGAGATCGGCAGCGAGGCTCAGGGTGCCCTGACCGACGATGACGCCGTGGGCGTCGAGGACGACTATCGCTACGATGTCTATCGCTTCCGGGCGACGGCGGGCCAGCGGTTGGAGTTCACCCTGCGCGCCGAGGCTTTCGACGCCTATCTGGCGGTCTATGAGGACGGTTTGGACGAGGCCTTGGCTACCGACGACGACGGCCTGGGTGACGGCACAGATTCGCGGCTGCGGTTCACAGCGGCCAAGGATGGCGACTATCTGCTGCATGCCAGGACGCTGTCCGGGCTGGAAGGCGGGGACTACACTCTGACGCTGACGGAGCGCCCGGCCCCTGGCCCTGTGCCGGAACCCGGCACGATCGCGCTCGGCCAGACGCGGGACGGCGCCCTGGCCGACGACGATGCTGAAACGGAGGAGGGCGGTCGCTATGACGCCTATGTCTTCACCGCAGAAGCCGGGCAGAGGTTCACGTTTGACCTGGTCTCCAGCGCCTTCGATCCGGTGGTCCGGGTCGGCCGGATGGAGGGTGGCGTCTTCATCGAACTGGCCATGAACGATGACGGGCCGGATACCGAGTTGAACTCGCGGCTGGTCTTTTCGGCTCCGGAGGCGGGCACCTATGTTGTGCGGGCCACGGCGCTGTCCGAGGGTGATACCGGTGACTACAAGCTGAGCCTGTCCGAGGGCCCGGCCCCGGTCGTGGCCGCGGCCATCGCCATTGGCGACAGTGTCGATGGCGAACTGACCGAAAGCGACGGGCGGAGCGCCGATGGCTATGCCGCCGACCGCTATCGTTTCGAAGGGCGAGAGGGCCAACGCATTCGCATCGACCTGACGTCGTCGGATTTCGACAGTTATCTGGGATTGTTCGACGATGCCGAGACCAGCCTGACGACCGACGATGACGGCGGCCCGGAGGGCCTGAACGCGCGGATCAACTTCACCCTGCCCAGGACGGGATCCTATGTGGTCCAGGCGCGAGGCTTCTCGGACGCGACAGGCGACTACACATTGAAGGTCTCCGAGATCGAGCCGGACCGGCCACCGCAGGCCATCGCCTTCGGGGCCACCGTTCAGGGCGAGATCGGCGAAACCGACAACGAGGACGGCGACGGTCGCCACTTCGAGGCTTACAGCTTTACCGCCACCGAGGGGCAGCGCATCCGCGCCATCATGCGCTCGGGCGACTTCGACACCTATCTGCAGATCGGCAATGCCGAAGGTGAGTTCTCGTCCCTGGCCTCTGATGATGATGGTCTGGGCGAAGGGACGGATTCGCGGCTGGATTTCGCGATCCCGGCGGACGGGACCTATGTGCTGCGAGCCTCGCCGCTGGGGGGTGACGACGACGGGCTGTATTCGCTGGAGTTGATTGACCGGGGGCCTCAGCCGCGTCCCGGCAGTCTGCTGGTCGGATCGACCGCGCGAGGCACCCTGACCGAAACCGATGCCACTGCCGCCGACAACAGCTTCTACGACGCCTATCGCGTGACGCTGAAGGAGGACGAGGAGCTGATCCTGACCATGGTCTCCAACGAGTTTGACAGCGTGGTCTTCGTCGGGCGCGATCAGGAGGACGGCGAGTTCGAGGTCCTGGGGTCTGACGACGACAGCTTGTCGGACACCCATGCCAAGCTGGAGTGGAAGGCCCCCGCAGACGGCACCTACGAAATCCGTGCCGGATCGTTCGCCCAGGGTCAGACCGGCAGCTATGCCCTGACGGTCGAGAAGAAGCCCTGACGCTTTATCGCCCCGCATGACGTGCTAGAGCGACTGCATGGGTGATCCCGCCGATGACTATGACCTGATCCTTGTCGGCGGCGGGCTGGCGGCAGGGCTGATCGCCTGGCGGCTGGCGCTGGACCGGCCGGACTTGCGCGTCGCCGTCGTCGAGCAGGAGGGCCGGATCGGGGGCAACCACACCTGGTCCTTCTTCGACAGCGATCTGGAAGACCCGGATCGAGCCTGGCTGGCACCCGCCGTCGCCCATCGCTGGGCCGAGGGGCATGAGGTCTATTTTCCAGCGCGGTCGCGGGTCCTGGAGACCCCGTACAACAGCATCACGTCCGAGCGGCTGCATACGGCCCTGGCCCCGCTGCTGAGGGACCGGCTGATCACAGGCGAGGCGGTGGTAGTCGAGACGACCGGCGTGACCCTTTCGGACCAGCGCAGGCTGACGGCGCGGGGCGTCATCGATGCGCGGGGGCCAAGGCCGACCCGGTCGCTGGATCTGGGGTGGCAGAATTTCGTCGGACGGACGGTTCGCCTGACCGAACCGCATGGCCTGGCCCGGCCGACCATCATGGATGCGACCGTGCGCCAGTACGGAGCCTATCGCTTCGTCTATCTGTTGCCGTTCGACGACCGGACCGTGATGATCGAGGACACCTATTATGCGGACACGCCAGAGCTGGATCGCGCGGCGCTGAACGGGCGGATCGACGCCTATATCCGCTCGCGGGGCTGGGCGGTCGAGGCGGTGGTCAGCGAGGAGCAGGGTATTCTGCCCATCGCTCTGGATGGTGACATCGACGCCTTCTGGGGGGAGGAGACGACCGTGGCGCGGGCGGGTCTGTGGGCGGGTCTGTTCCATCCTGTCACCGGCTATTCCCTGCCGGATGCGGTCAGACTGGCGCGCAAGGTGGCGGCCAGCGACGATCTGAGTTCCGCGGGCTTGCGGCGATTGACGGAGACTCACTCCAAACAAGCCTGGGCAGATCGCGCCTTCTACCGCCTGCTGAACCGCATGCTGTTCCGTGCCGCCGAGCCTGAACAGAGGTGGCGTGTGTTCCAGCGCTTCTATGGTCTGCCCGAAAGTCTCGTGCGGCGCTTCTACGCAGGGCATAACACCACGCTCGACAAGTTGCGCCTGCTTGCGGGAAAACCGCCTGTCCCCGTGGGCAAGGCGTTGCAGCAGCTTCGCGAGTCGGGGCAGGGATCACGACCATGAGAGATCAAGTCGCACGTCGGGCCGTTGTGATCGGAGCCGGTTTCGGCGGCATCGCCCTGGCCATCCGCCTGCAGCGCGCGGGCATCCAGACGACCCTGGTCGAAAAGCGCGACAAGCCGGGCGGCCGTGCCTACGTCTGGAAGGAAGAAGGCTTCACCTTCGATGCCGGTCCGACCGTCATCACCGATCCGGACTGCCTGAAGGAACTGTTCGAGGGGACGGGGTCGGAGCTGAAGGACTATGTCGATCTGATGCCGGTCGATCCCTTCTATCGGCTGTGCTGGGAGGACGGGTCGTCGTTCGACTACAACGACGACCAGGCGGCGATGGAGCGCCAGATCGCGGCGTTCAATCCCAAGGATGTCGAAGGCTACAACAAGTTTCACGAGTACTCGGAAGAGCTCTATCAGGAAGGCTACATCAAGCTGGGCGCCGTGCCGTTCCAGTCCTTCTGGTCGATGATCAAGGCTGCGCCGGAGCTGGCGCGGCTGGAAAGCTGGAACAGCGTCCATGCCATGGTGGCTCGCTATATCGAGGACCCGCATCTGCGCCAGGCCTTCAGCTTTCATACGCTGCTGGTCGGGGGCGATCCCTTCAAGACCAGTTCTGTCTATGCCCTGATCCATGCGCTGGAGCGGCGTGGCGGGGTGTGGTTTGCGCGGGGCGGGACCGGCGCGCTGATCGCCGGGCTGGTGAAATTCTTCCAGGATCTCGGTGGCGACTTCCGCCTGAATGCGCCGGTCGAGCGGATCGAGATGCAGGGCGACCGCGCCACCGGCGTGCGGCTGGAAGGCGGCGAGGTCATCCCCGCCGACATGGTCGCGTCCAACGCCGACGTGGTCCACACCTATGACAAGATGCTGGGCCATACGCCGCGCGGCAAGGCCAAGGCCAAGTCGCTGAAGTCCAAGCGGTTTTCGATGTCGTTGTTCGTGCTGCACTTCGGTCTGAAGACGCCGCAGCCTCAGCTGGCGCACCACACCATCTGTTTCGGGGCGCGGTATCGGGAGCTGATCAGCGAAATCTTCGCCGGGCCGAAACTGCCGGAGGATTTCTCGCTGTATCTGCATGCGCCGTGCGCGACCGACACGTCGATGGCCCCGGAGGGGATGAGCAGCCACTATGTCCTGTCGCCCGTGCCGCATCTGGGCGCCGCTGACATCGACTGGTCGGTCAAGGGGCCGGAGTATCGCGAGAAGATCATCGACTATCTGGAAGAGCGCTACATCCCCAATCTGCGGCGCGATCTGGTGACGACCCGCATCTATACGCCCGGCGATTTCAAGGAAGACCTGCATGCCCATCTGGGCTCGGCCTTCTCGCTGGAGCCGATCCTGACGCAGAGCGCCTGGTTCCGGACGCACAACCGCGATGACAAGGTCTCGAACCTGTATGTCGTCGGTGCCGGCACCCATCCCGGCGCGGGCATCCCCGGCGTGGTCGGCTCGGCCAAGGCGACGGCGGGTCTGATGCTGGAGGATGCGAAGGCCATCGCATGACCGACGCCGTCCTCGCCGCCTCCAAGGCCTCGATCGTCAAGGGGTCCAAGAGCTTTCGCTCCGCCTCGCGGCTGTTCGAGCCGGAGGTGCGCGAGGACGCGTGGCTGCTTTATGCCTGGTGCCGGGCCTGCGACGACGAGATCGACGGTCAGGACCACGGGTTCGGCCACGAGGAGCTGACGGTCGAGGAGCAGAAGCGTCGGCTCGAGCGGCTGTACGACATGACCCGCCGCGCCATGACGGGCGAGCAGATGTCGGACCCGACATTCGCCGCCTTTCAGCGGGTCGCGCTGCGCCATCGCCTGCCGGAGCGCTGGGCCATAGACATGATCGACGGCTTTCGCATGGATGTGGAGCATCACGACTATCGCACCATGGACGACGTCATGGCCTATTGCTGGCATGTCGCGGGGGTCGTGGGCGTGATGATGGCGCGGGTCATGGGCGTGACCGATGCCGAGGTGCTGCGCCGCGCCCAGGATCTGGGGCTGGCGTTCCAGCTGACCAACATCTCGCGTGATGTGATCGAGGACGCGGAAGGCGGGCGGGTCTATCTTCCCGCCGACTGGTTGCGCGAGGCGGGGGTTGAGCCGACGCCGGAGGCTGTGGCGGATCCGGCCAACCGCGCGGCAGTACACGCCGTCACCCGCCGCCTGCTGGAGGCGGCCGAGCCCTATTACGACAGTGCGCGCGACGGGCTGCGTGGCCTGCCGTTCCGCTCGTCGATGGCGATCGCAGCGGCGCGGGGGGTCTATCGCGAGATCGGCCGCAAGGTGGCGCGCGGCGGGCCCGGCGTCTGGAAACAGCGGGTGTCGGTCGGTCGAGCCATGAAGCTGTGGCTGTTCGGGCGCGGCGCGCTTATCGCGATCTGGACCCAGGTGCTGGATCGCGGAAAGGCCCCGCCGCCGCGTGCGGCCCTGTGGACGCGAGTCTGAGCGCCTCGCGCCGCGCCTCGGGCAGCCGCCACCAGGGGGTGTTCGGCGACAGGTGATGCTCGTGGTGCATACCGAAATGGAAGCAGGTCAGAAGCGACGCCAGCCATGGCATGGGCACCGTCCGGGCGTTGTGGTGATCGGCGAAAATCGCGCCTGACGCCTCATGCCGGTGCGGCAGCCAGGTGCCGAAGACGAACAGCTGCAAGGCGCTGAGTATGGCAGGCAGGCCCCAGAACAGAGCGACGTTCAGGGGCGAGGCACGGAAGACGAACAGATAGGCGACCAGCACCGCCGTCACGATGCCGAACTCGCGCCAGCCGAAATAGCGGGTGAAGAAGCGATAGAACCAGGGACCGAACCGCATGGGTTCCCCGGCATGGAAATCAGGATCGTCGGCGCTGCCCGGACTGCGGTGATGCTGGTGATGGCAGACGTTCAGGTGGCGGAACGAGAAGGCGGCATAGGCCCCGACGCAGACTTGTCCGATGGCGGCGTTCAGACGGGGCCGACCGGGGGCCAGCGAGCCGTGCATGGCGTCATGAGCGACGATGAACATGCCGGCCCCCAGCCAGCTCTGCATCAGGATCAGCAGCGGCGCGGCGATGACGGCCGGCCAGGTCAGCGGCTGAAAGAAGATGCCCCAGACATGAAGGGCCACCCAGCCGCACACGATCAGTCCGGCCAGGGATAGCCCGATCGCCGCCTGCCGGGTCCGCGTGATCGGGGACAGGATCACTCGGCGGGCAGGTCGGCCGCACGCGCGGCGCGACGGGCCTTCAGTATGGCGCTGAGGCGGTGCGGGTCGGGTGCGAAGACGAAGCCGAACGAGACGGCCCCCTCACGCGTCTGGACCGCATGATGCAGCTTGTGCGCCTGGACCAGGCGGCGGGCGTAGCCATTCTTCGGCATCCAGTGGAACGGCCAGCGCTGATGGACCAAACCGTCGTGCACGAAGGCGTAGACGACACCGTACAGGGTCACGCCCAGCGCGATGGCGCGCACCCACCACAGGCCGGTCAGCCAGGCCAGGACGAAAAGGCCGGTCCCGACCAGCGCTCCGACGACGCCATACAGGTCGTTGACCTCGAAGGCCTTGTCATGCGGCTCGTGATGATCGCGGTGCCAGCCCCAGCCGAGCGGGCCGTGCATGATGTAGCGATGCGTCCACCAGGCCACGCCCTCCATGGCGAAGAAGACGGCCAGCGTCAGAAGGGTGAACCAGACGGGGATCATGCCGAGACACTACGCCCGCTCGGTTCCGGTTCCAACAGCGACCGCTCGTCGCTAGAGCGAAATCGGTTGAGTTGGACGCAGTCCAACTCGGCTCAAATTTCGCTCCAGCATGATCCCGGACCATTTTTTGGATTCAGGTCGATCCGACCTGAAGCAAAAATGGTCTAGGGTGGATTTCATGCAGAACGACGCCATCCGAACCCGCAAGGACGAACATCTGGACGTGATCCTGGCGGGCAAGGCGCGGCATGGTCGTGATGGGGGCTTAGGCGACATCCGCTTCGTGCACGAGGCCCTGCCGGATCTGGATCACGGCAAGATCGATCTTGGTGTAGATTTCCTCGGCCGACGGCTGAAGGCCCCTTTGCTGATCAGCTCCATGACAGGAGGACCCGCACGGGCCGAGGCGATCAATGCGCGGCTGGCCGAGGCGGCCCAGCATCTGGGCATCGCCCTGGCCGTCGGCTCGCAGCGGGCGGCGCTGGAGGGCGAGGGCGCGGGTCTGGATATGGCCATGCGGCTGAAGGCCCCGGACACGCCCATCCTGGCCAATATCGGCGCGGCCCAGCTGACGCGCGGCTTTGGCATCGATGAGGCGCGGCGGGTGCTGGACATGATCGCGGCGGACGCCCTGATCGTGCACCTGAACCCGCTACAAGAGGCCTGTCAGCCCGAGGGGGATCGCGACTGGTGGGGCGTCGGCGCGGCGCTGGAGGCACTGGTCAAGGCGCTGGATGCGCCTGTGGTGGTCAAGGAGACGGGGGCCGGGATTTCGGGTGCGACCGCCCGGCGACTGGCCGACATGGGGGTGGCCGCCATCGATGTGGCAGGGGCTGGGGGCTCGAACTGGGCCACGGTCGAGGGCGAACGGGCGACTAACGCGACAGACAAGGCGCATGCGGCGGCCTTTGCGGAATGGGGCATTCCGACCGCGCGGTCGATCGTCGATGTTCGGGCGGCCTGTCCCGAGATGATGCTGATTGGGTCGGGTGGGGTCCGCGACGGCGTGGAGGCGGCCAAGGCGATCCGGCTGGGGGCCGATGTGGTCGGTCAGGCGGCGGGCGTGCTGGCCGCCGCCACCGTCTCGACCGAGGCGGTCGTGGAGCACTTCCAGATCCTGATCCGCCAGTTGAGGACGACCTGTTTCGTCACTGGGTCGGCCAATCTGACCGCCCTGAAGGCCGCGGCGCTGGAGGACTAGGCCGAGGGCAGCAGGCCGCCAGCGAAGGCTCGGTACCGTCCCGCCCGCACGCCGTCGGTGGCGCGGGCAATGTCCGGCGCAAAATAGTGGTCGGAGGTGTAGGGGGCGGCGGCCTCGCGGACGACGGCGAACACCTGTTCCAGCGCGGGCGAGGAGGTCAGGGGGCGGTGGAACTCCAGCCCCTGGGCGGCGGCCAACAATTCGATGCCGACGACGGTGGCGGTATTCTCGGCCATGTCCAGCAGACGACGCGCACCGTGGGTGGCCATGGAGACGTGGTCTTCCTGATTGGCGCTGGTCGGCACGGTGTCGATGACGCAGGGATGCGCCACCATCCGGTTCTCGGCGACGAGGGCGGCGGCGGTCACCTGGGCGATCATGAAGCCGGAGTTCAGGCCGCTTTCCTTAACGAGGAAGGCGGGCAGTTCGCTCATCTTGGGGTCGACCAGGATGGCCGTGCGGCGCTCGGAGATATTGCCGATCTCGCACAGGCACATGGCGATCTGATCCGCTGCATAGGCAACGGGTTCGGCGTGGAAGTTCCCGCCGGAAATGACGTCGCCGTCATCGATGAAGACCAGCGGATTGTCGGTCACGGCATTGGCCTCGCGCTCAAGTGTCGCAGCGGCGTGGCGCAGGACATCCAGTGTCGCCCCCATGACCTGGGGTTGGCAACGCAGGGAGTAGGGGTCCTGGACCTTGGAACAGTCGTCGCGGTGGCTGTCGCGGATGGCCGAACCCGTCATCAGGGCGCGCAGGCGGGCGGCAACGTCGATCTGGCCCGGCTGGCCACGCAGGGCGTGGATGCGAGCATCGAAAGGCGCGTCCGACCCTTTCAGGGCATCGACCGACAGGGCCCCGGCGGCGATAGCGGCGGCGAAGGTGGCCTCTGCGGCGAACAGGCCGGCGAGGGCGAGTGCGGTCGAGCACTGGGTCCCGTTCAGCAGGGCCAGACCTTCCTTGGGGCCGAGCGTCAGCGGGGTCAGGCCAACGCGAGCCAGGGCGGCTTCGGCGGACAGGGTTTCACCGTCGTGACGAGCCTCGCCGACGCCGATCAAGACGCAGGACATGTGGGCCAGGGGCGCTAGGTCCCCCGAGGCGCCGACCGAGCCCTTGGAGGGGATGCAGGGCAGAATGTCCGCGTTAACGAGGGCGATCAGCGCCTCAAGCGTGCTGCGGCGAATGCCGGAGGCTCCACGCGAAAGGCTGGCGATCTTCAGCACCATCAGCAGGCGGGTAACGTTGTCCGGCAGCAGCGGCCCGACCCCGCAGGCGTGACTGAGCACCAGATTCTTCTGAAGGGTTTCAAGGTCTTCGGGCGCGATGCTGGTGTTGGCCAGCAGGCCGAAACCGGTGTTGATCCCATAGACGGTTCGGCCCTCGGCCAGGATGGCGGCAACGACGGCGGCACCCTTATCGACATTGGTCCAGGCCGTGTCGGTCAGGGACAGGGTGACCGGACCGTCGATGACCGCGCGAAGCTGTTTGAGCGTGAGCGGTGCCTGGCCAATGGTGAGGTGGGTCATGATCAGGCCTTCAGGCTTGGCAGGTTGAGGCCGTGTTCGACGGAGGCCTGGCGGGCAATCTCATAGCCCGCATCGGCATGGCGCATAACGCCGGTGGCGGGGTCGTTCCAGAGCACGCGCTCGAGTCGGGCGGCCGCTTCGGGGGTGCCGTCGGCGACGATGACGACGCCGGAATGTTGGCTGTAGCCCATGCCGACGCCGCCGCCGTGGTGCAAAGACACCCAGCTGGCCCCCGATGCCGTATTCAGCAGGGCGTTCAGCAGGGGCCAGTCGGAGACGGCGTCGGAACCGTCCATCATGGCTTCGGTCTCACGATTGGGGCTGGCGACGGAGCCGCTGTCCAGATGGTCGCGGCCGATGACGATGGGGCCGCTAAGTTCGCCCGAGGCAACCATCTCGTTGAACATCAGGCCCGCGCGGTGGCGATCGCCCAGGCCGATCCAGCAGATGCGGGCGGGCAGGCCCTGAAACGCGATACGCTCGCTGGCCATGTCGAGCCAACGGTGCAGGCCGGCGTTGTCGGGGAACAGCCGCTTCATGGCCGCGTCGGTTTTCTTGATATCGTCCGGATCGCCGGTCAGGGCGGCCCAGCGGAACGGGCCGATGCCGCGACAGAAGAGCGGGCGGATATAGGCCGGAACGAAGCCGGGGAAGTTGAAGGCATCGCTTACGCCCTCGTCGAAGGCGACCTGGCGGATGTTGTTGCCATAGTCGGTGACGGGGATAGCCGCCGACTGGAAATCCAGCATGGCCTGGACGTGGACAGCGCAGGATTTACGGGCGGCGGCCTCGACGGCGGCGGGGTCGGAGACGCGCTTGTTCTCCCATTCCGCCACGGTCCAGCCGGCGGGCAGATAGCCGTTGACCAAGTCGTGGGCGCTGGTCTGGTCTGTGACCAGATCGGGGCGGACGCCGCGCCGGACCATCTCGGGCAAGACCTCGGCGGCATTGGCCAACAGGCCGACAGATATTGGTTTCTCAGTGCGGCCAGCGTCCTCGATCAGGACCAGAGCATCGTCCAGCGTCTCGACCATGACGTCGAGGTAGCGGGTCTTCAGCCGCATCTCGATCCGGCTGCGCTGGCATTCGATGGCCAGGCACGACGCGCCTGCCATGGTCGCCGCCAGGGGTTGAGCGCCACCCATGCCGCCCAGGCCTGCGGTCAGGATCCACTTGCCCGAGGTGTCGCCGCCCCAGTGCTGGCGCGCGGCCTCCATGAAGGTCTCATAGGTGCCCTGAACGATGCCCTGGGTGCCGATGTAGATCCACGACCCGGCCGTCATCTGGCCGTACATCATCAGACCTTTGCGATCGAGTGCGTTGAAATGCTCCCAGGTCGCCCATTTCGGCACCAGATTGGAGTTGGCGATCAGCACACGCGGGGCGTCGGCATGGGTGCGAAACACACCGACGGGCTTGCCCGATTGGACCAGCAGGGTCTCGTCGGGAGCGAGTTCACGCAGCGAAGTCACGATCCGGTCGAAGCTGGCCCAGTCGCGGGCCGCCTTGCCGATTCCGCCATAGACAACGAGGTCCTCAGGCCGTTCGGCGACCTCGGGGTCGAGGTTGTTCATCAGCATGCGCAGGGCGGCCTCGGCGGCCCAGGTTTTGGCGGTCATCTCGAGGCCGCGCGGGCTTCGGATGACCCTTGAGTTCGTCTGTTGAGTCGTCATGGCCGTCTCTCTACGCTGCCCTCCCATGACCATGGAAGACTCAGACGCGCTGGGCTGGCGCAGCGTGGCCGACCTGATCGGCGATCACCCGGATGCGGCGGTCGCCTTGATCGGGGCAGGGCTTAACGAGCGGTCGTTGACGCCGGGGCGTTGCGATCTGGGGCCGAAAGCGTTTCGGGCCGCGTTGCCGAGGTTCTCCACCTATGATGTCGAAACGGAGCGCGAGCTTTCGACCCGGGTTCATGACATGGGCGACCTGGCTCTGAAGGCCGTTTCGCCCGCCGATGCCTTCGATCCCTTGCGCGATGCTGTTGCGGCGCAGGCGGCCAGGGCCTTGACTGTGCTGATCGGCGGCAACAACGCGATTACGAGGCCGGGCGTACAGGGTCTGGGGCTGGAGCGCGTGGGGCTGCTGACGCTGGATGCGCATTTCGATCTGCGCGACACGGATCAGGGGCTGACCAACGGCAACCCGGTGCAGGCGCTGCTGGAGGATGGTTTGGCAGGCGAACGGATCAGTCAGATCGGGCTGGCTCCCTTTGCGAATACACGCCGGGCGCATGAGAAGGCGAAAGCAGCGGGGATATCGGTCCGCACGGCTCGCGAGTGCCGGGATCAGGGTCTGGCTGTCATCGTGGCGCAGGAACTGGAGCGTCTGTCGGCCCTGTGCGACGTCATCTATGTGGATTTCGATATCGATGTGATCGACCGCAGCCAATGGCCGGCTTCCCCGGGAGCGAGGGCGGGCGGAGTGTCGGTGCAGGACTTCTTCGAGGCGACGCGTGTGATCGGGGCCTGTGCCAAGGTCAGGGCGGTGGACCTGACGGAGTACGACCCCTCGCTGGAGATCGGCGATCTGGGATCGCTGACGGTTGGTCGCTGGTTCTGTGAACTGCTGGCCGGGTTCGAGCAGCGATGATTGCGGATCGCCTCATCACGGACTGCCGCATCGCCACGATGGTTCCGGGCCGCAAGCCGTATGGAGCTATCGAGGACGGGGCCATTCTGATCTGCGAGGGGCGCATCGTCTGGGTCGGGGCGCGGGCTGATCTGCCGGATCACCAGGCCGCGCAGATCGATCGCCTCGACGGTCGCTGGGTCACGCCGGGGCTGATCGACTGTCATACGCATCTGGTCTTCGGCGGCGATCGGTCGGGCGAGTTTGAACAGCGGCTGGGCGGCGCGACCTATGAGGAGATCGCACGGGCCGGGGGCGGGATCGTGTCGTCAGTGGCGGCGACGCGGGCGGCGTCTGAGGACGAGCTTTACGCCAGCAGCCTGACCCGACTGGAGGGGCTGAAGTCGACCGGGGTGACGACAGTCGAGATCAAGTCGGGCTACGGCCTGGACAGAGAGGGCGAGCTGAAGATGCTGCGGGTCGCGCGCCGGATCGGGCGCGAGGCGGGGGTGCGGGTGCGCACCAGCTATCTGGGTCTGCATGCCGTGCCGCCGGAGCACTGCGCGGACCGCGCGGCCTATGTCGATCTGGCCATCGACGAGATATTGCCCGCCGCCCATGCCGAAGGTCTGGTCGATGCGGTCGATGCCTATTGCGAGCCGATTGCCTTTTCGCGGGAAGAGGTCGCTCGGCTGTTCGACAAGGCGCGGGCGTTGGGGCTGCCGGTCAAGCTGCACGCGGACCAACTGTCGGATGGGGGCGGGGCAGAGTTGGCGGCGAAATATGGGGCGCTGAGCGCGGACCATGTCGAGCATACGACCGAGGCGGGCGTGCGGGCGATGGCGCAGGCGGGCGTGATCGCGGTGCTCCTGCCAGGAGCCTATCTGATGCTGCGCGAGACGACGCCGCCACCCGTTGATCTGTTTCGACAGCACGGGGTGGAGATGGCCGTGGCGACGGACTGCAATCCCGGGACGTCGCCGATGGCGTCGATGACAGCGGCGCTGAACCTGGCCTGTGTCCAGTTCCGGTTGACCCCGGAAGAGTCACTTGCGGGTGCCACGCGCATCGCGGCCAGGGCTCTTGCATTGCAGGAAGACATCGGCACGATCGAAGTCGGCAAGGTCGCCGATCTAGCCGTCTGGGACATCGAGCGTCCTGCGGAGCTTTGTTACTGGCTAGGCAAGCCGATGTTGAACCGGCGCTACGTCGAGGGCTTACGCGCCTAGTCGCGGTATTCGACCTTGGCCGACAGGTCGGGGCGGGGGCGTTCCAGCGGCGGCTCGGCGAGGGTGCCGATGTGGATGAAGCCGGCGACCTGTTCGCCTTCGGTCAGACCCAGCAGTGCCAGAGCTTCGGCGTCATAGCTATACCAGTCGGTAATCCAGCTGGTGGAAAAGCCCAAGGCCCCGGCGGCGTGTTCCAAGTTCATGCAGACGGCACCGGCGGACAGGTGCTGTTCCCAGACGGGGACTTTCTTGTTGGGGACGGGGGTGGAGACCACCAGGATGGTGACGGGCGCGGCGGTCAGCTTGCCCAGGACGGCGCGGCCCTTGTCCGGCTGGGGTTGGCGGGCGGCCAGCGGGGTCAGCGCCTCGGCGAGGCTGGTGCGGCTGGTCGGGCCCAGGACGACGAACCGCCAGGGAAACAGCTTGCCGTGATCCGGCGTGCGGGCGCCCAGTTCGAGGATGCGAGCGATCTGGTCCTGCGTCGGGCCGGGAGCCGTCAGAGCCTGGGCCGGTGCCGAGCGGCGACGGGCGAGGCGGTCCTCCAACTCGGCGGAGGCGACGGGGAGGGGCAGGGCGTGGCCCAGGTCGGTATCGGTCATGCGGTCTAGCTAGGCATGCGTCCGGGTCGGCGCCATACCCGACGGCATGAGCGACTCCCGAAAACTGTTCGACGCCGACCGGCCCATTCCGTCCTGGGACGATGGAGCCGATCGTCCGCCGCCGTGGCGCGATGCGGGATCGAGCGTGACGTTCGAAAACCCCTGGATGCGGATGACCCGCCACGAGGCCACCGCCCCCACGGGCCACCGCGCTGACTATGTCGTCATGCGTCCGCAGAATATCTCGGTCGGGGTGCTGCCGGTCCACGAGGACGGGACGATCACCCTGGTGGGTCAGCAGCGGTTCGCCCTGATGAACTGGTCGTGGGAAATGCCGGAGGGCGGGGCGCCGTTCGACGAGGATCCGCTGGCGGGTGCCAGGCGCGAACTGGCCGAGGAGGCGGGGCTGGAGGCCGCGCACTGGCAGGAGGCGCTGAAGGCGGAGATGAGCAACTCCATCACCGACGAGCGGGCCATCGCCTGGCTGGCCTGGGGTCTGACGCCGGTGCCGATCGCGCCGGACCCGACGGAGATCATCCGGGTCGTCCGCGTGCCGTTCGGCGATCTGTTGCAGGAAATCGGCAACGGAGCGGTCCGCGACATGTTTACGGTAGCGACAGCCTTGCGGGCCTATCATATGGCGCGACAAGGCGAACTGCCGCCCGAACTGGCGAAGGCCATGCTGTCGGGCCTATGATCGCGGATCAGAGGAGCCGGACATGACGAGGCTGGAAGTCGTCACTGCGAGTGACCCGTCGCCCGACACCTGGGCCATGTTGCGCGCCTCCGCCGAACAGGCAGCGCGCGATGAGCCGCTGCTGGCATCACAGCTGAATGCCGTCATCCTGGCGCACGGCGATCTGTCGGCCGCCCTGAGTTTCCAGATCGCCCGCAAGATCGGCGACGACGAGATGGGGCCGATGTCGGTGCGCGAAGTGTGCCGCGAAGCCTTCGAGGGCAATCCGGCCATCGTTGCGGCGGCGGCGGCGGACCTGCAGGCCGTGGCCGAACGCGATCCGGCGATCCGCTCGCTGTTGCAGCCCTTCCTGTATTTCAAGGGCTTCCAGGCCATTCAGGCGCATCGCGTGGCGCACTGGCTTTGGAAACAGGGCCGCGAGACCCTGGCCTTTCATGTTCAGAGCCGGATGTCGGAGCTGTTTCAGGTCGACATCCACCCGGCGGCGACCTTGGGGTCCGGCCTGTTCCTGGACCACGGCACGGGGATCGTCATCGGCGAGACAGCGGTGGTGGGCGACGAGGTGTCGATGCTGCATGCCGTGACCCTGGGCGGTACCGGTGCCGAGCGCGGCGACCGCCACCCCAAGATCGGACGCGGCGTCCTGCTGGGGGCCGGGGCCAAGGTACTGGGCAACATCACCATCGGCGACTACGCCAAGGTCGCGTCCGGATCAGTAGTGCTGAAGGCCGTTCCGGCGGGTTGCACCGTGGCGGGCGTTCCGGCCCGACTGGTCAATTGCCCGACCGGCGATGCCCCGGCGCGGACGATGGACCATACGCTGGCCGACATCGTCTACGACTTCGTGATCTAGCGCGCCTCGCCGACGGTCCTCAAAGCGTCATCCTTGCTACCCACCCCGGCGGATCAGCTCGTCGGCTAAATCCGCCGTCAGATAGCCGTCGGGCGTGCGGTTGTTGGCGGCTTGCCAGCGGCGAAGGGCATAGCGGGTATTGGCCCCGACGACACCGTCGATCCCTTGTGTGTCGAAGCCCATGGCGGTCAGGGCGCGCTGGGCACCGATGCGCTGGTCGCGCGACAGGGGCGCGTCGTCGGGCCAGGTGCCGACCAGGCCGGGCTTGCCCGAGATGCCATCCGCCGTCAGGCCGATGGCCAGGGCGTAGGAGACCGAGTTGTTGTACTGACGGATCACATAGTGGTTGGGCAGGGCCAGGAAGGCGGGGCCGCGTGCGCCTTGCGGCAGCAGGATCACGCCCTCCTCCAGCGCCTCCAACTGGTTCGGGCTGCCGCCGTGGGCCAGGCGGACGCCGCGGGCCGCCCAGTCGCTCCAGCGGTGTTTCGGCCCTTCGGCCTGGGTGTAGTCGAAGTTGGCGGGCAGGATGACCTCATAGCCCCAGGACTGGCCGCGTTTCCATCCGGCCTGGGCCAGCAGGTTGGCGGCAGACGCCAGGGCGTCGGCGTCCGAGCCCCAGATGTCGATCATGCCGTCGCCGGTCTGATCCACCGCCAGGCGGGTGAAGGTGCTGGGCATGAACTGGGTCTGGCCCATGGCCCCGGCCCAGCTGCCCTTCAGGCCCGCACGCTCGCGCTTGCCGTCGATGACGATGTCGAGCGCGTTCTTGAGCTCGGTCTCGGCCCAGGCGCGGCGGCGACCGTCGTAGGCCAGCGTCGCCAGCGAACGGATGACGTCATAATTGCCCTGGATCTGGCCGAAGGCGCTCTCATTGCCCCAGATGGAGACGAGAATTTCGGTCGGCACGCCATATTGCTGGACCACGGCGAAGGGGACGCGGTCGGACAGGCGACGGCCTTGGGCGACGCGGGTCGCGGAGGCGGCGTTCTGGATATAGGCCCCGGCCGGGCGGCTGAACTCTGGCTGATTGCCGTCCAGGCGCACGACGTTGGGGTCGGGGGTCAGGCCCTCGAGCTCGCGCGCATAGAAGGTGGCGCGGTCGCCGCCGTGCCGGGACAGAAAGCCCTGTTTCCAGCCGTCGAAGCCGGCCTGATCGACGGGGCCATTGGGAGTAGGGGCGGGCGGAGCGGGAGCAGGCGGTGCAGGCTGCGGGGCACCGGGGTTTGGCGACGGTGTCGGGCCGATGGGCGGCGCGTCGGGCAGCATAGGACCGCAGGCGGCGACGGACAGGAGAAGGAGAAGGCGGAATCTGAAACGCATGGCGATACTCTAGCGGCAGGAGACGAGGGGCGTGATGACAACTCCGCGAGGACGGCGCGCGCGGATGCGGAACCGCGAAACGGTTCGGCCAGAATGGTAAACCGGACGCTAACCGCGTCTGGAAACGCGACGGCAAGGGTCCGGCCCGATAAGGGGCGTGCTCTGTGATACGGCCTGGTGGCGGAGGGGCGACGCGGCGGGGGTGCAACCCCGCAGACCCTCCGTTCAACTCGGAGGCCAGGCCTCCATTTTTCTTAGGGCGCTAACGCTCCCCGCGCGGCGGCTCGCTGCTTGAGCGTAAGGCCGGAAAGTGCGCCTTTTGATCTTTCGTTTCTGTTGACGTCCCCGCCAACCCCCACTATACGCCCCGTTCCGCCGCTGGCTCGCCCTGCGGCTTTTCTATTTTGATTTTGATTCAGGACGAAGACCATGAAGGTCCGCAGCTCGCTCAAGTCGCTCAAGACCCGCCACCGCGACTGCAAGGTCGTGCGCCGCAAGGGTGTGGTCTATGTGATCAACAAGACCGACCCGCGCTTCAAGGCGAAGCAGGGCTAAGGTCTTTCTTGGGGCGCTAACGCGCGCGACGCGGTCGCGCGCTTCTTGAGCGCGAAGCTATCCAAAGGCTGTGGATTTTGTCCGCAGCCTTTTTCGCGTCTGGTGTGCTGGCGGCGTTGAGTCCAGCCGTGTGACGTGGTTAGCGTCCGCATTCCATTTGCCCTGACGGCCGTTCGGCCTGGTTGAGGGCGTTCTCAGTTTCTGATCCTGTTGCCGGAGCCTTTCCATGGCCGATGATGCGTCCTTCGATTCCTCGCCCGACGTCCTGAATGCGACGGCGCAGGGGCGTCTGCGCACCATCATCGAGCGGCTGGAGCGGCTGGAAGAAGACAAGTCCGCCGTCATGGAGGACATGAAGGAGGTCTTTGCCGAGGCCAAGGGCGAGGGCTATGACGTCAAGATCCTGCGCAAGGTCATCCGCATCCGCAAACAGGACAAGGCCAAGCGCCAGGAAGAAGACGCAATCCTGGACCTGTACCTGTCGGCGCTCGGCGAGGTCTGACACTGAAGCGAACCGGCTTCGGCGGGGGTGGGGGCGGTTCGAAGAAGCCGCCCGCCAGTCCGTTCGAGGCCGAACGCAAGGCGGCGCAGCGCGCGGCCCTGAATGCCCTGAGACGCGCCCGCCGGTCGGCAGACAAGGCGGGCGTTTCGCTGTCTGAATGGGAGGGCGAGTTTCTGGACTCGGTCAGCGAGCGGGTGAAAACCCACGGCCGCGCCTTCGGCGACCCCGAAAAGGGGGCACCGGGCCAGGCGCTGTCGTCCATGCAGGGCCGCAAGCTGAAGGAGATCGCCGCCAAGGCCAAGGGCGAGGAGCCGAAACGGCGGTGGGGGAAGAAGAGGGATTAGGTTTCAGGTTATAGGTTCTAGGTTCTAGGAATAAGACCGAGCGATCGATCAACTGCCGCCCCTAGAACCTAACCCCTAGAACCTAGACCCTCAGAACAGGATCTTCCGGAAGCTCAAGCTGATCGTCCGCCCCTGTGGGTCCAGATAGTCGGCCTGGTAGTTCAGCGGCAGGTCGGTGCCGTCCAGGGTCGTGACCTCGGTGCGGGTGTCGAAGATGTTCTGGAAGCCCAGGTTCAGGCGCGACCCTTCCAGCCAGCCAAAGCGCTGGACCAGCGAGCGCTGCTGGCCCAGGTCGACGAACATGTTGAGGTTGATCGTCGTCTGATCCGAGAAGCGCAGGGTGTCGCCGACGGTGGTGGAGTCGCGCCAGTTGGCGTTGACGAAGGCACCCATGCCGTTCTTGAAGACGCCGCCTTGGGCCTGAATTTCGTGGCGCGGGCTGCCGCCCCGGCTGCCGGTCGCGCCGCCGTCCAGCAGGTCGATGACGGGCAGGCCATCGCGGATGACGATCTCGTCCTGCAAGCGCCAGGTATGGTAGATCGACAGGTTGAAGCGGCCTTGCCCCGGCTGCATGCCACCACCACGACCGCGACCCCCGCCGCCACCGCCACCGAACCTGACTGCACCGCCGCCGGGAGGGCCTCCGGCACGGGGACCGCCGCCGCCCGGACCGCGCGCGCCGCGAGCGCCAGGCATGCCGGGGGCACCGGCCGCAGCGGGTGTCGGCGTTCCAAAAGCCTTGGAGAAGTTGAAGCCGGTGCGGATATCCTGCCGCTCTGCGCTGTCATAGTTCAGGGCGCGGGCGTCGAAGGACACCAGATTGCCGTCCAGATCGCGCTCGAAGCGGCCGGGCAGGGCGGCTTCCAGTTCCTCCGTGATGGTCGGGAAGGCGGCGATGACGTCGTCAGTCTGGCTGACCGTCCAGGTCGAGGAGAGGCTGAAATCCTGTTCGTCGAAGGGCCGCAGGGTGGCCCCAACTTTGAAAACGCGGCGGTTGTCGGAGTTCAGGTCCGGGTTGCCGCCGTCTCTGCGGGTCACAAAGACCGTCTGGTTGGTGGCGAAGTCGAAGACCGGTACGTTCAGCGTCTCAATGATCGGGTCGTTCAGCTGCGAGATCGAAGGCGCGCCCTGTTCGTCGGTATAGCTGACCAGGAAGGACAGGGGCTCGATCGGCGACCAGTTCAGGCCCACACCCACGACCGGCAGGCCGCCGAAGTCGGACAGTTCCTCATAGCCCGCGTTGAAATTGACCGATAGGTCGCCCAGGAAGGGCAGGACGCCCTGGCCCCGGTCGGCGATGGGGAAGGTGAAGCTGCCGGAGCCGGTGAAGCGGTCGCGCGATTGCGAGCGTTCGATGGTGTCGCCGGAGCGGACGCTGGTCGAGTCCAGCGAGCGGGTGTCCGCGCCGACCTTGAAGGTCGAGGAAATGCCACCGGCAGGCAGGTCGTAGACGTCGCCCGTCAGGACCAGTTCGGCTCCCAGCGACTGGGAAACGGAGTTGGCGGTGTCGCCGGCCAGGGCGGCGAAGTCTGCGAGCGTGACGGTGCCGAACGGATCGGCGGTTGGATCGCCGGCATTCACGCGGTCCTGGAACGGCTCTACATCATAGCCCCGGCCGGTGAAGGTATCGGTCTCGACCCGGTCGTAGTTGCCGCTGAAGGTCCAGCGCCAGTCCTCGCCGATGAAGCCATCCAAAACCGTGCCGACATTTGCGGTCAGGGTATCGGTCTTGCGGCCCAGCGAGGCGGGGGCGTCGAGGTAGCGGAAGACAGTCTCACCAGCAGCCATACCCGTGCCGACATTGGTGCCATCGACGTCGATGACGACGCCCGGCAGGCCGTTGAAGCTCCGGGTGTTGGTGTTCTCAAGGCTGACGCTGAGGGTGCCCTGGGTCGTGCTGTTCAGGTCGCGCTTGACCGAGCCGCGGGCGGTCAGTTGCTCGCTCTGCGATAGCAGGGTGCGATAAGCCCCCTGGTCTGCAGGATCGCCAAACAGAGGGGCGGGCAGATCGGTCGCGCGGCGTACGATGTCGCGCTCGGATTCGAACAGGGGGCTGGACCGTTGATACTCCGCATCCACGGAGTAGCGGTTGCCGCCGGCGATATTGAACAGGGTGCTTTCCAGCTCGGTGGTGGTGCGGCCGCCTTGCGTCGGCGCACGATAGGAGGCCTCGGCCGAGATGGAACGGAAGTTGGCCTTCAGCACGAAGTTTACGACGCGCTGATCGGCGCGATAGCCGAACTGGAGTGCGACTTCCTCGGGCAGGATGTCGGTGCGTTCGATAGCCTCGGTTGGAATGCTCTGGATTTCGCGGAAGCCCGAGATGCGGCGGCCGTTGACCAGCAGGACAGGCTGACCGCCGTCACGGCCCTGGGAACTGCGGGTGACAGGCTCCAGATAGGCCAGAAGCTCCGAAATATTGGCTGCGCCATAGGCTTGGATCTGATCCGCCGTAAGCGACAATTCGGGCTCGATATCGGTGTCTACGGCCCCGCGCGGCCGGCCGGCCGTCACAGCGGAGATGGTCCCCAGATCATAGGCTTCTTCGTCCTCCGCAGGTGTAGAGCTTACCGGGGCGGGACGGGTTACGGGCGGAGGCGTCTGTGGGGCGGCCTGGGGCGTTGTCGCGACAGGGACAATACTGGCGAGCAGGCCAGACAGGGCGGTCGTGACGAGGAGCATGGGGCAATCCAGAGGGGGGAGGAATTGGCTAAACGGCTAAAGCCTTGCGTTTCCGTCGCTCACATGGAGCGCATATCTGGAAAAAATGTGAAGGCTGTCATCGCGCGATCCGATGACCGACGGGTCAATAGCTTTTGGGCCGTTCCGGCGATTGGGAGCGCTCCTTTAGAAGCGCCCGCTTCTGTCCGCGATAGCAGCCCGATATGTCAGGCGTGGGCGTCTTCCAATCTTCCGCCGATATACAGGGATAGGGCGTATAGGCCCTATCGCGGCTCAAAACGCTCTATCTTGGGCAAGGATAACGCTCGGCCATCCAGTCGCGGACGGCCTGGGTGACGCTCACATTGCGGCGCGCGTCGGGAATTGCATTGAAGCGACTGAGGATCTGATCCGGCGATATGCGCACATTGTCAGGCAAGCAGCTTGCCGGAGTCCTGCCAGCCTGCCGGGCCGAGGTCTGTTCGGCACGAACCGTGGCGAACGCGCCTTTCATTTCGCTCATCAACCTGCGCGCATCGGACCGCAGCAGAGCTGTAGGGTTGCGAGGTATATTCTCAGCACTGGCCAAAAACTCACGGACCGACATAGCCTGTACCGAGGTGGTCAATAGTGATGCCACCAGGCTGATCGCGACAAAAATCGTATTCATGAACAAGCTTCCTATAAGGCAAAGCTTGCTCACCTGTTTGTGGCCTTAAAACGTCCAGCGGCGCTCGTTAGGCGGGTGCCGCTGGACGTTGCCGGGTGTCTAGCTCAGCACCACGATGGCGACGCGGCGGTTCTGGGCGCGGCCTTCGCGGGTGGCGTTGTCGGCGACCGGCTGTTCCTCGCCATAGGAGATAGTCGCCATGCGGTTCAGGGCGACGCCGTTCTGGCTGAGGTAGCGGCGGACCGTTTCGGCGCGGGCAGTACCCAGTTCACGGTTGCGGCCGGCGTCGCCGGTGGCGTCCGTATAGCCCTGGATTTCCAGATAGACGTTGCGGTTCTCGGTGCGCAGACGCTGGACCAGCTCGGCCAGGCGGGCCTCGCCCTCGGGCGACAGGGTGTCGGCGTTGACGGGGAATTTCACCGAGTCGTCGGACAGGACGACTTCATAGAGGAACTTGCCCTCGGCCAGCTTCTGGGCGTCGGTGGCGCGGCGCAGGGCTTCGCCGGCGGTGCCTGCGACCTCGGTCACGCGGCCATCGACTGTGGTGACGCGCTGATCGACCACGGCGGTCTGGTCACGAACGAAGCGGTGGCTGGCGCAGCCGCTGGCGGCGATGCCAAAGGCGAGTACGACGCCGGTGATCGCTGCGGTCCTGAGAGTGGATCGGGTCAAGTTTGAACTCCTGAATAGGGGGCGCGGTATCCCTGGTCATCACGCGCTTGTTACGGTGAAGTGAAGCTCGGGGCGTGGTCATGACCACTAAAGGGCCAGAACATGTCAGCTTGACCATAAGGTGAGCCGCGCCGTGCATGAATAATGCCGTTCGCCACGATCCTGACGCGAGGCGGTGTTCTGTCGGACATCACAAGGTCGGATCGCGGTGATTGCGCGTGATCTCGGCAGATCATCGATCTTCGATGTCGTGGAGAGCCATTGGCCCCGGTTTCCTCAAACACAACTCAAGCACGACGCAGGCGGCGGTCCTGGACGTCATGGGCGGTGGTCGCCAGCGCGGCGGCCCATGCCGTGCCCTTGGCGCTCATGTTGCTGCTGCCGCCCAAGGTGCCGGAGAGCGTCGAGCCGCCAGTGGTGATGGTCACGCTGGAGCCGCCACCTGTGCCCGTGCCGGTCCCGCCGCCACCACCTCCGCCAGACACGGCGACCGAGGAGGCGTCGTCCGCCGCCTCTGCCCCGCCCCCCTCGCCGCCCGCCCCGGTCACCCGCGTTCGCGCCACCGCCCCGCGCCGTCCGCCACCGATCCCGCCCCCGCCAGAGATCAAGCCTCTGCCTGCGCCGCGAGACCCTGCGCCCGCGCCCATGGTGACGCTGGGCGAGGCCGAACTGGCCGGAGCGACGCGGGCAGGGTCCGGCCTGTCAGGAGGGCAGGGCGGCAACGGTTCCGGCACCGGCGAGGGCAACGGCAATGGCGGCTGCGACATGGTCCAGCGGCTGCAGGACGCCCTGCGCACCGATCCGGAAGTGCGCCAGGCGGTGGCGCAGGCGCAGGGGATCGCGGGCGCAGGCCGCACGCCCCTGGTCTGGAATGGCCGCTGGGTCCAGACCCAGGGCGAGGAGGGCGAAGGCCTGGCCGGCGTGCGTCAGGCCATCGCCCTGGAAGTCGCCTTCGCCCCCGCCGCCTGCAAGAGCCAGCGCATGCGCGGCATGGTCCTGATCGCCTTCAGCGACGCACGCGGCGGGCCGCGGGTCGCTCTGGGGACGGGGTCGTGGCGCTGGTCGGACCTGCTGAACGCGCGGTAGGGGCTATTCGAACTCCACCAGCACATCGTCCGCAGCAACCGGGTCGCCGGCGGCGGCGCTGACGGCCTTCACCACGCCGTCGCGTTCGGCCTTGAGGATGTTCTGCATCTTCATGGCCTCGATGATGGCGACGGTTTCGCCGGTCTTGACCTCCTGGCCAGGCGAGACGGCGATGGCGACGACCAGACCGGGCATGGGGGACAGGACCAGTTTGGAGGTGTCGGCGGCGACCTTTTCCGGCAGGCGGGCGAACAGTTCGGCCAGGCGCGGGGTCAGGACGCGAACGCGGGCCTTGGTGGCGCGGCTGCGAATCTCGAATCCGTCGGCGACGCGGCGGACCTCGGCGGTGAAGGGGGCGTCATCCAGGATGGCGCGGAACTGGGCCTGGCCGGGACGCCAGTCGATGTCGGACAGGCTCAAGGCACGGTCCTCACCGGCCAGTTCCAGCATCAGCGCCTCGTCGTCGTCATAGGACAGGCTGACGCCGATGGGGTCGCGGTCGATCATGACCACCCAGTCGGTACGGTCGGACGGATCGCCCGCCTGCTCTGACAGGATTTCGTGCATGGCGACGGCGCTGGCGACCATGATGTCGCGCTGAAGTGGCCCAGCGGGCAGGCCGTGGAAGCCGTCGGGAAACTCGTCGACGATATAGCTGGTCGACAGATTGCCGGAGCGGAACCGCTCCTGATCCATCACCGCCGCCAGGAAGGGGACGTTGTGGCCGACGCCGTTCAGGTGGGTGTCCTCCAGCGCGCGGGCCATGCCCTCGACCGCCCCGGCGCGGGTCGGGGACCAGGCGCAGAGTTTGGAGATCATGGGATCGTAGAACATGCTGATCTCGTCGCCCTCGCGCACGCCGGAATCGTTACGCACGACATAGGGGCCGATGGGCGAATGATGCTCGCCTTCCTCGGCCGTTTCATAGCGGACCAGACGACCGATCGAGGGCAGGAAACCGCGATACGGATCTTCGGCATAGATGCGGCTCTCGATGGCCCAGCCGTTGATCGACAGGTCTTCCTGTTTGAAGCTCATGGTCTCGCCCGCCGCCGAGCGGATCATCTGTTCGACCAGATCGACGCCGGTGATCAGTTCGGTAACAGGGTGTTCGACCTGAAGCCGGGTGTTCATCTCCAGGAAGAAGAAGCTGCGGTCTTGCCCCGCGACGAACTCGACGGTGCCGGCGCTGTCGTAGTTTACCGCACGCGCCAGGGCGATGGCCTGATCGCCCATGGCCCTGCGGGTGGCGTCGTCCAGCAGCGGGGAGGGCGCCTCCTCGATGACCTTCTGATTGCGGCGCTGGATGCTGCATTCGCGGTCGAACAGGCTGACGATATTGCCGTGCTTGTCGCCCAGGACCTGGATCTCGATGTGGCGCGGATTGACGATGAACTTTTCCAGGAAGACGCGGTCGTCGCCGAACGCAGTCAGCGCCTCGGCCTTCACGGCCGCGAAGCCCTCGGCCATGTCGTCGTCGGAATGGGCCACGCGGATACCCTTGCCGCCGCCGCCCGCCGAGGCCTTGATCATGACGGGGTAGCCGATCTGGCGCGCGATCTCGACGGCGTGCTCGGTCGTCTCGATCAGGCCCATGTGGCCGGGAACGGTAGAGACGCCGGCCTCTGCGGCGAACTTCTTGGAGGTGATCTTGTCGCCCATCGCTTCGATCGCGTACGGATTTGGGCCGATGAAGGTGATGCCTTCAGCTTCGAGCCGACGCGCGAAGACGGGGTTTTCGCTGAGGAAGCCGAAGCCGGGGTGAACCGCCTCTGCGCCCGAACGCCGCACAGCGTCCACGATCCTGTCCTGGATCAGATAGGACTGGGCAGCGGGCGACGGGCCGATGTGGATGGTCTCGTCCGCCATTTCATAGGCCAGTGAGCCTGTATCGGCGTCGGAATGAACCAGGGCGGTCTGGATGCCCATCTTGCGGGCGGTCTTGATGATGCGGACAGCGATCTCGCCACGGTTGGCGATCAGGATTTTGGAGAACATCAAGTCTTCCGGGTTATGACAATCAGGGACAGGCCGCAAACGATGCCCGCCCCGATTAGGCCGCGATCCGCATGGAGTAAACCGACACGATCGGGGTTGCAGATCGCGTTTGCGGGCTTGGCAAGCCCCTTTGCGATACGCTTTAACCCTGCCACACCCGTCCATCGGCCCGGAGACAAGACCTGATGACTCGCATGCTCACCCTTACCGCCGCAGCCGCCCTGACCCTCGCCGCGGGGGTCGCGCCTGCGGTAGCCCAGGATTTCCGCGCCTTGGCTCGTCAGGATCTACAGGCTGCCCATGACAAGCTGGCTGCCAATCACCCCGCTGCCGCCCTGCCCGGCGAGCAGAGCAACACCTTCCGCGCCTGGATCGATGCCGGCCTCGCCGACGCCCTGGGTCAGGCGGATCGAGTCAATAGTGGCGACAGCCACGCCTATCTGCTTCGCTATTATGCGGCGGGTTTCCGGGATTCCAACATCTCCATCCGGCCGACCTACGAAGGCCTGGGCCCCTATTTCGGGATTGCTTGGCCGGGCTTCACGACCGGCTGGCGCGACGGCAAATATGTCGTGACCTATATCCAGGAGGGTGTGCGCAGCACACCGCCGCTGGGTGCGGCACTGGTGGATTGCAACGGCACCACGGCCGAAGAACTGGCTCGCGCCAAGCTGGATCGCTGGGAAGGCAATCTGGACAGCGAGGCCGGTCGCGTGACGTCGGCCCCCTATCTGTTGTGGAACCGCAACAACCCCTTCACCTCGGGTGTACCCGGCGTCTGCAATTTCCAGGTCGGCAACAGCCGCCGTCCGCGCGAGTTCCAGATACGCCCGGTGCCTGTAACCCCTGCCGCGCTGGAAGCCGCATATCGCGCTACCGTCTACATGCCGCCTGCGACGCCGCTGTCGATCGAAACGGTTAATGGTCGCCCCTGGCTGAACGTCCATTCGTTCGATGACAACGCGGGTTGGGACGCTTTCAACGCCGCCGTCGAGGCCCAGGTCGAAACGCTGCGCGGACCGCAGGGTCTGGTCATCGACCTCCGCGCCGCCGCGGGCAACTCGATCACCAACTCCACGCGCCGGGGCTACGGCCTGGCCAACCGCATCTGGACCCCGGAGTTCACCATCAGCCGCCAGCCCGCCGCCGGTGCGATCACCTATCGCGCGACCCAGGGCAACCGCGACTGGTACGCCGCCGCAGCAGGGCGGATGCAGGCCGACCCCACCTTCGTCGCCGAGGCCCCCCAGGTGATCGCCCAGACGCTGGAGATCGTGGCGGCGTTCGATGCCGCAATCGCTGCGGGTCAGACGACCTTTACCCTGACGGGGCCTGAACTGGCCGCCGACACCGGAGCCGCAAACCCAGTGCAGGGGCCGGTCATCGTGCTGGTGGACGCCGGCTGCTCGGGCGGTTGCCTGGACACGCTGGACCTGCTGAGCAAGCTGCCCAACGTGCGGATCGCGGGCTCGACGACTGCGACGGACTCGATCTTCATCGACCCGACGGTGGAGCGTCTGCCGTCGAACTACGCACAACTGAGCTATGGCCACAAAGCCTGGACCGGCCGGACACGGGCAAATAATCAGCCCTACACCCCGGCTCAGGGCCTGGCCTATACTGGCAATCCGGCGGACGAGAATGCAGTGCGGGCCTGGGTCGGGACGCTGTTCGGGGCTTGATGCATGTTGAGGCGCTGACGCCGACGACGCGATCGTCGGCTGCTTGAGCGCAGGTCGGGCCGGGCAGGGGGTGGAACCTCGGTCCGGCCTTTCCTATTTGGGGTTTATGACCAATCTCGTCCCCGACGCTGCCAACCTGTCCCCATCCGGCTTCGACCTGACCCCGCCCGACGACGCCGAGCGGGCCCGGCTGGAGGCGGATCTCAATGAAGAGGAGCGCCGCGTTCTTCTGGCCCACGGGACCGAGGCACCGTTCTGCGGGACCTTGCTGGGTGAAAAGCGGGTCGGGGTCTTCTGCTGTCGCGAATGCGGACTGCCGCTGTTCAAACAAGGCACGAAGTTCGAAAGCGGCACGGGCTGGCCCAGCTTCAGCGAGCCGGTCGACGAGGCCCACGTTAAGGCGATCACCGACCGGTCCTACGGCATGACGCGTACCGAAACTCGCTGTGCCCGCTGCGACAGCCATCAGGGCCACGTGTTTCCTGACGGGCCTCCACCCAGCGGCCTGCGCTACTGCATTAACTCGGTCGCCCTGACGTTCGTGGCCGAGGGAGACTCCCTGCCGGATCCCTTGGGTCGCGGCGACGGCAGGGCCTGACGCGCTGCATGTTCGCATGCATGTCTCGCCAGAATGACCAGACTCGGAAATCCGGAAAATTTTCGGAATCACGTTCCGGCCTCATTTGAGGCTAAGGTGGTGGTTGTACAGGAGTTGGCCGGATGTTGATTACCACCCTGATGATGGCGGCGACCCTGGTGGTCAGCCCTGCCGTTGGCGACGAGCCGGACGGCGTGATCTCCACGGCACCGGAAACCTCAGTTTCGCTCGATGCTGCGGCGACAGCGCCGACAGCCCCCAGCGCCCAAGGCGCGGCCCAGCAGGCGTCAGAGGCGCACGGCCTGACCACGGACGAACAGATCGACCGGTGGATCGCGGCCCGGTCGCCGGGCGAAAAACCCTATTCCAGCGATTCCATGCGCCTGATGGACGACCGCAAGATGCACAGCGAGGTCGATGTCGGCTTTGGCACTGGCGGCTATCGCAGTTATGGCGCGGCTGTGTCTCTGCCGATCGGAGAAAACGGTCGGCTGAACCTGAGCTATCGCCAGGTCGAGAACGGATATGGCTACGGTTACCCTTACGGCGGCTATGGCGGTTACCGACGCGGATATGGGCTGGGACAAAATTATTTCAGCGACTTCGGCTATGCTTTTCCCGGTCGTCAGACGTCGGAAGACGCCCTGCGTTTCGAAGACAGGGTGGCGCGACCCGGCGGTCCGCCGGGGCAACGACTGGCTGTAGAGCCGGCCGTCACCGCCGCAGAATAGTTGGAGGCCCGGTCGCAGGATCGGGCCTTTTTTCTTTGTCCGTCAACGGTTGATGTCAGCGCCAATGTCCATGTTTGGACACAGGAACGGACCGGGTTCGGGTCGGTTGTGAGGGTCCCCCACACGGAGACACCCATGGCCGACAAGACCCTGAACGACCTGTTCCACGATACGCTGAAGGACATCTACTATGCCGAGCGCAAGATCCTGAAGTCCCTGCCCAAGATGGCCCGCGCCGCCCAATCGCCGGAGCTGAAGGCGGCGTTCGAGAAGCACAAGGATCAGACCGAAGGTCAGATCGAACGCCTGCAAAAGGTGTTCGAGATCATCGACAAGGCCCCGCGCGGCAAGACCTGTGACGCCATCGAAGGCATCTTGGCCGAGGGCGACGAGATCATGGAAGAGTACAAGGGCTCGCCCGCCCTGGACGCCGGTCTGCTGGCGGCGGCCCAGGCCGTCGAACACTATGAGATCACGCGCTACGGCACGCTGAAGCGCTGGGCCAATGAACTGGGCATGAAGGATGCGGCCAAGCTGCTGGACGAAACTCTACAGGAAGAATCGCAAACCGATCTGCACCTGACGACGATCGCGGATGCCTCCGTAAACGACAACGCCAAGGCCTGAGTGCAGACCTAGGACCCGAACGTCAGCGAGGCCCGGCTTTCACAAGCCGGGCCCCGTCGATGTCTGCAGATGGTGCCGCCGGGGGGAATCGAACCCACGACCTCAGCCTTACCAAGGATGCGCTCTACCACTGAGCTACGGCGGCCCGAACTGAGGAAGGGGGCCTATAGCCAACCGTAACGACGCAGGGAAGCCCCGAATTCGGTCGCTTGCGAAAAAGCTGCGGCAAGGGTCTGATCGCCACATGGCCGATCCTGATTCCCCAGCGTCCGCAGTTCCCGTCCCCGGCACCGTGTTCGAGCGGGCCGATGGGCGACCCAAGGGCAGTAAGGCGACGGCCACGCCCCGGGCCCAGCGACTGGCCACGGCGTTGCGGGACAATCTGAAGCGGCGCAAGGCGGCGGCGACCGCGTCCCGACCGGAAAAGGCGCGCAACTGAATGTCATCGGCCCGCTGATGCCGCGCCCTTTCGCAAACGGGGGCGGACGCGCTAGATAGCCGATCCGCCTTGGCCGTTGCCCTGGCCTCCAGGGCAGATACAGAGACTTCATGGACAGCATTGTCATCCAGGGCGGCCATCGCCTGAACGGAACGATTCCCGTCAGCGGGGCCAAGAATTCGGCGCTGAAGCTGATGGCGGCTGCGATCCTGACCGATCAGCCCCTGCTGCTGACCAATATGCCGCGTCTGGCGGATACGAAGTTTCTGGGCCGGTTGCTGAATGCCCTGGGCGTCGAGGTCACCGAGCGGGACGGTGCCGACGGGCAGGAGACACTGTTCCACGGCGCAACCATCAGTTCGACCTTCGCCCCCTACGATCTGGTCCGGCAGATGCGGGCCAGCTTCAATGTGCTGGGGCCGCTGCTGGCGCGGACGGGTGAGGCCAAGGTGTCGCTGCCGGGCGGCTGCACCATCGGGGCGCGGCCGGTCGATCTGCACCTTCAGGCCCTGACGGCGCTGGGGGCCGAGATCGAGCTGGACGAAGGCTATGTCACCGCGCGAGCGCCCAGGGGGCTACAGGGCGCGGAGATCGAGTTTCCGATCGTGTCGGTCGGGGCGACGGAACATGCTCTGCTGGCTGCTGTCATGGCGAACGGCACGACGGTGCTGAGGAATGCGGCGCGCGAGCCGGAGATCGGCGACTTGGCCCGCTGCTTGACGGCGATGGGAGCCAGGGTCGAGGGGATCGACAGCGACGTCCTGACCATCACCGGCGTGACCACCCTGGGTGGCGCGACCTGGTCGGTGATCCCGGACCGGATCGAGATGGGCTCCTATGCCGTGGCGGCGGCCATGGCGGGCGGCGAGGTGCGTCTGACCAAGGGCCGCGCCGATCTGGTCCAGGCCCTGACTGACAAGATGGTCCAGGCGGGTGTCGAGGTGACGCCGACCGACGACGGGGTCATCATCAAACGCGACCCGGCCCAGCGTCTGAAGGCCGTCGATCTGACCACCGAAGTCTATCCCGGCTTTGCCACCGATCTGCAGGCGCAGTTCATGGCCCTGATGACCACGGCGGAAGGGCAGAGCACCATCCAGGAAAACATCTTCGAAAACCGCTTCATGCATGCGCCCGAGCTGGCGCGGCTGGGGGCGGACATCTCAGTCCATGCGGGCAGTGCGGTGGTGACGGGCGTGCCGAGCCTGCGCGGAGCCCCGGTTATGGCGACCGACCTGCGGGCCTCGGTCAGTCTTGTGATCGCGGGGCTCGTCGCCGAAGGTGAGACGACAGTGGGCCGAGTCTATCACCTGGATCGCGGGTTCGAGAAACTGGAAGACAAGCTGACCGCGTGCGGGGCCGACATCCGCCGCGCCAAGGGCGACGAGCATGACCATTGAGGCCCAAACCCTGGAGGCCCAGGCCATAGAGGCAGAGGTGGCCACGGAGGCCAAGGCCCCGATCGAGCCTTTGCGCCTTCTGGCCGAGGATGCCGACGATCTTCAGATCATGTCCGCCGCCTTGCAGGATGCGATCATGCGCCCGGTGGACATCGTCTGGGAGCGGAGCGCGCGGACCCTGACGCTGGCATTGAGCCGGTTCTGCTGGGAATGCGGCGGCACGCGCGTCATGGCGGCGATGCAGTTCGGGGATGTCACTGCGGTCAAAAGCCGCCGCCTACACCGATCGCCCGACGCGGCGCTGGAGCTTCTGGCCATGGATTTCATCCTCGACGAGGATCCGGAGGCCGCGCCCGGCGGGCGTGTCATCCTGATGTTCGCGGGCGGCGGCGATCTGCGGATCGACGTGGAGTGCCTGGATGCGGTTCTGACCGATCTGTCGGAACGGTGGCCGGCCCGACTGGCCCCGACCCATGCGGCGGATGAAGCCGACACCCAGGAGAGGGTGGCGGAATGAGCGATCATCGGCTGATCTCCGTCGATCTGGATGCGGTGTCGTTGCCAGCGGCGACTGCCGAGATCGAGCATGAGCGGCGGGTGGCCATCTTCGACCTGGTCGAGAAGAATAGTTTCGAACCTGCCGGAGCCGAGGGCGGGCCCTATAAGCTCAAGCTATCGTTGCTTGATACCAAGCTGGTGTTCGACATCGAGGGACCGGAGTTCGCGCGAGCGCACGGCCTGTCGCTGACGCCGCTTAAAGGCGTGATCCGCGACTATATTCTGATCTGCGACAGCTATTACGAGGCGCTGCGCGGGACATCGCCCGCCCAGATCGAGGCGGTCGATATGGGGCGGCGCGGTCTGCACAATGAAGGGGCCGAACTGCTGAAGGCCCGGCTGGACGGCAAGATCGCCATCGACCATGAGACCGCGCGGCGGTTGTTCACACTGGTGACGGCGCTGTACCGGCGCGGGTAGCCTCGACTACCGCCGGATTTTCAGGCATTAGGCCCGCTCCTTACGATCCGCGCTTTCGTCCGGCGCGGGTTTTGATTCGTATTCAAGGGCGCGAGAGGCCGCATGGCTAAGGAAGAACTGCTCGAGTTTCCCGGCGTCGTCAGCGAACTGCTGCCGAATGCGACGTTCCGTGTGCTGCTCGAAGGCAATGATCACGAGATCATCGCCCACACCGCCGGCAAGATGCGCAAGAACCGCATTCGCGTGCTGGCCGGGGACAAGGTGCTGGTCGAAATGACCCCCTATGACCTGACCAAGGGTCGCATTACCTATCGCTTCAAGTAGGGACGGGCTCGGTATGAGCCGACCCGAACTGGTGCTGGCCTCGTCCAGCCCCCGTCGCGTGGAACTGCTGGCTTTGGTCGGCTTCACGCCCGACACGATCGATCCCGCCGATATCGACGAGACGCCCCTGAAGGACGAGACGCCCCGGCGTCTGGCCCAGCGGCTGGCCATGACCAAGGCCCAGGTGGTGGCGGAGCGGCATCCCGATGCCGTCGTCCTGGCCGCCGATACCGTCGTGGCGGTGGGGCGTCGGTTTCTGGAGAAAGCCGCTGATGAGGCGGAGGCGACGCGGTTTCTGAAACTGTTGTCCGGCCGCAATCACCGTGTCTTCACCGGGGTGGCTGTGGTGCGGCACGGCAGGGTGACGCATCGGGTCAATGAGACGCGCGTGACTTTCAAGGTTCTGTCGGAGGCCGAGATCGGCTCGTACGTCGCCGGCGGCGACTGGAGGGGCAAGGCCGGGGCCTATGGCATTCAGGGCGCGGCCTCTGCCTTCGTGCGCCAGATCGTGGGCAGCCATCACGGGGTGATGGGTTTGCCCCTGTATGAAACCGTCAATCTGCTGGCCGGGGCCGGGCTGCGCACGTCGTGAGCGGCATCCAAGTCTTTCTGGACGACGCTCCCGGCGAGACGCGAGGGATCATCGTCCGGGGCGGGCGGTTCGAACATCTGATCATCCAGGGCGAACGGGACGTGGCGCAGCACCGGCTGGGCGCGCGCTGTGTCGGGCGAATCGTCGATGTGCAGCCCGGTCTGAAGGGGGCGTTCGTCGATCTGGGAGGCACGCCACCGCTGGGGTTTCTGCCCTTCGGACCGGGGGCAGCGCTGGCCGTGGGACAGAAGGTCGAGGTCGAGGTCTCGTCTGAGCCGCGCGAGGGCAAGGGTCCGACCCTGCGTCGTCTGGGAGCCGGGGAGGGCGAGCCGCGGCTGCTGGCTGAAGGGCCGTCGGTGGCGGATGTGCTGACGATGCTGGCTCCGCGGCAGGTTCCGATCGGAGGCTTGGCTGCGATCCAGGCCGGTTTGGAGGCCGAAGAGGAGGCGCTGCGGGATGGTGGCCTGTTCGGCGAGATCGGGCTGGATGTCTGTGTTGAGCGGACGCGGGCGATGATCGCCGTCGATTTGGACCTCGCGCCTGGGGCCGGTAGAGGCAAGGGTGGCCGGGCCAGAGACATCGCCAACCGACAGGGGCTGATCGAGGCGGCGCGGCTGATCCGGCTGAAGAGCTGGGGCGGGCTGGTGGCGATCGATCTGATTGGCGTGGGTCACGATGGAGCAGGGGTGCTGGCCGATGCGCGGGTAGCGTTCGGTGCAGACAAGGATGTGGTGTTCGGGCCTGTCAATCGGTTTGGGGTGCTGCAACTGGCATTGCCATGGCGGCGGACAGCGCTGGAGGAGCGGCTGGCACGGGACGGCGTCGTATGGCGGGCGGCCGTAGAGATGACGCGCGCGCTGCGCCTGGCCCTGCTGTCGGAAACGACGTCGGCCCGTATTATCGCCTCGTGCCATGCCGAGTTGGCGCGTGTCGCGGAGCCGCTGGTATCGGCGCTCGGTCCCCGTGCTGGACTGGCCATCGACGTCTCATCTGCACCGGGACATTTCAGGATCGATACCGCATGACGACCGCCGCCCTCTGCCCGATCTGTCGCAAGAAGCCGGTGATGCCGGAGTATCGGCCGTTCTGTTCCAAGCGATGTGCCGACGTCGATCTCCAGCGCTGGTTCACCGGAGGCTATGCCATTCCGGCCGAGCCGGACGACGGCGTGCGCGACGACGACGAAGACTGATCAACCGGCTGGACAGCCCTGACGGCCTCGCCTATAGACCGCCTCCCGCGAGCGGACGTCTCGCCTGGATAGCTCAGCTGGTAGAGCAGCGGATTGAAAATCCGCGTGTCGGTGGTTCGAATCCGCCTCCAGGCACCACCGCCCTTTTCGGCTGGCGAACACGCCCTTTCAAATCATGACTTTTCCGACAGGTTCAGGCGCGAGCCTGTGGATAAATCTGTGGCTCATCGGGCCAATGCGCCCTTGACGCTATGGCAGGCCTTGTTCAAAGGGAATGGCCGCGTTCGTTAAGACCGCGGAGATGGGCCAGAGATTGTCATAATCTTGAACCCATCGACGTCGTAACGGTCGTCGAACGGCAACCGTTAACGTCGGGAGGCGTTTCGCGCTCTGGTGCTGCAAAGCTCCGCGAGGCGAATTAGAGAATTTCATTGGGGGCGGTCGTTTCGGCGGTCGTATCCCGGTTCATCGGTCAGACCAAAAACAGCAGGAACCGGCGCACTATGCTCGATATCAAGAAATCCAACATTCTTCTGGCCATGGCCGGCGCTGCCGTCCTGATGGCCAGCTCGCCTGTTCTCGCGCAGGATGCAGCTGCCCCGGCTCCGGCCGCTGCCGAAGCTGCCGCTCCGGCCACGACGACGGCTCCGCCCGTCGCCGAAACGCCTGCTCCAGCCGAAGCCGCTGCCGAAGAGGCCGGCGGTCACTCGGGCGACATCACCCCGATCTCCATGTTCATGGACGCGACCATCGTCGTGCAGGTCGTCATGATCGGCCTGTTGCTGGCCTCGGTCTTTTCGTGGACCCTGCTGATCATCAAACTGATCGAGTTCTCCAAGCTGAACCGCAAGACGGACCAGTTCCTGGAAGAGTTCCGCTCGACCCGTACGATCGCCGACATGCGTCGCGTTTCGTCCTCGGAAGAGTTTGACGGCAACCCGCTGGCCGACATGGCCGCCGCCGCCACCGAAGAAGTCGAACTCTCGCGCCAGGCCGGTCTGTCGGTCAACGGCGACCACCGCGACTCGGCCATCGGCCGCGCCCAGAACGCCGTTGCCGCCGTTCAGTCCGGCGTTGCCGGTCGCCTGTCGGGCGGTCAGCAGTTCCTGGCTTCGACCGGTTCGACGGGTCCGTTCGTGGGTCTGTTCGGTACCGTGTACGGGATCATGAACTCTTTCATCGGTATCGTTCAGTCGAACACCACCAACTTGGCAGCCGTTGCTCCCGGTATCGCCGAGGCCCTGCTCGCGACCGGTATCGGCCTGTTTGCCGCTATCCCGGCCGTGGTGTTCTACAACTACTTCAACACCCGCATCGCCGCCTATGGCACCCGTTCGGACGGCTTCAACGCTGAACTTATGAACGCCATCTCGCGTCAACTCGACAAGGGAGCGTAAGGCGCATGGGTGCCAAACTCGGAGGAACGGGCGGCGGCACGAACATTGTCGAGGCGAATGCCGAGATCAACGTCACGCCTTTCGTTGACATCATGCTGGTGCTTCTCATCATCTTCATGGTGGCGTCTGCGGTCGCCACCCCAGGGGTTGAAGTAAAGCTGCCTATCGCTGTCGCCGCAGAGTCTCAAAGCCCACCGAAGCCGATCTACATCTCCATTCAGGATGATGGTCGCGTCTTCATCGGGGACGGCGAGACCAGCTATGACGCGCTTGGTGCTGATCTGACGGCGGCCGTCGGTCGTCGTGATCCGACCCGCGAGCGTATCTATATTCGTGGTGACGAGCAGACCCGCTATGGCGACTTCATGCAGGCCATGAACTCGCTGCAGGACAACGGTTTCTACAGCGTCGCCCTCGTCGGCGAAAACAAGGCGAGGTAACGGGACATGACAGATACACCCGTTGAATATCACCGCAGTCGCTATGACGCCCCTCGCAAGAAGGGCTTCATGGGGGTTTCGCCGCTGGTATGGCTGATCACGCTGGGTACGGTTCTCGCCATGTTCGTGGCGCTGATCATCTTCCTTCAGCGCACGAAGTTCGAGATGAAGGTGGTGGACTACTCGGATGACGCCGTGGACGTGGAAATCATTCCACCACCCCCGCCTCCTCCGCCGCCACCTCCGCCGCCGCCTCCACCGGACACGCCTCCGCCGCCTAAGCTGCAGGTGCGTCCGCCGGTGGTAGTGGCCAATGCGCCGCCTCCGCCGCCGCCCGTCAATCTGACTCCGACGCCTAAGAACGAGCGCATTGAAGTTTCCGGTCCTCCGGTCATCACCCGGACGCCACCGGAACCGGCTCCAGAGCCAGCGCCGCCTCGTCCGTCGGTGATCACCAACGTGGCTTGGTCGCGTCCGCCTCGTCCTACCGCTGCAGACTTCCCGCAGCGGGCTTTGGATCGGGAAATCAGCGGACGTGCTACAGTCCGCTGCACGGCCCAGGCCAACGGTCGACCAACGGCATGCGCTGTTGTCTCCGAAACGCCATCGGGTATGGGCTTTGGGCAGGCCGCTATTCGCATTGTCCAGCGCGGGCAACTTTCTCCGCGAACCGTTGACGGCGCTGCGACAAACGCCACATTCACCGTGAATGTGCCGTTCAATCTCGGCGAATAAGTTCAGAGACTATCCTTACGAAGGACGCCCCGGAGACATCTCCGGGGCGTTTTCGCGTTCGACTGGCTAGTGGACGCCGATATCTCTCACTGTGCGCTTGATCGCGCGCCTCGCCCCCGCTAGAGACCGTCCTCGCTTCATTGCGCCGCCTTAGCTCAGTTGGTTAGAGCGCCGGTTTGTGGAACCGGAGGTCCTCAGTTCAAGCCTGAGAGGCGGTACCATCTCTCGCTGGAGCTTGGCTCCGAGCGTGACTTCACGAGCGCTGCAAAATCTGAAAATGGTTCTGCTCTTGTTGCGCCGAGAGTCGAGGCGCTCACGCTGCGGTCGAGGTACCCGCCTTGCGACGCCGCATCGCCGTCACCGGCCCCTCAACCTTCGCCAGAGCCTCACGGGTCGCGTGGTAGCCGACCATGACGGTCGGGTCGTAACTCTTCCAGTCCCGGATTTCGGTGCCTTCCGGCTTAGGCTGCACAAGGATGTCGGTTGCCGCGCGTGAAACCTCCAGCTCGGCATCCGTGGTCAGGGTGGCCGACCGCATCAGGATGGACACAATCGGCGGGCCGCGCCGCCACGCTCCGGTGGCGAGGAAACGCCAGACGGACGGAGGTTGGAGAATGGTCTTCGGGTCCACGCCGCGCGCCTGGGACATATCCACCCCGATGATAGGGCCGCCGTTCATCTGGCGCATCACGGCGGTGGGCAGGTTGTTCAGGACGGCTCCATCGACCAGCACCTGATCGTCGATGACGATGGGCGGCAGCAGGCCCGGAATGGCGATGGAGGCCCGCATGGCCTTGCGCATCATGCCGCGCCGATGCACCTCGATCTTGCCGCTGGTCAGATTGGTGGAGACGGCAAAGAAGGGCCGCACGGTATCGGCCAGATCCATGTCGCCATAGGCGTCGATCAGGAGCTGATCCACCTTGCCCGCCCGCGTCATGGCCAGCATGGGGAAGGTGATGTCGGACAGCGGGTTCTTGACCACAAAGGCGCGGTGAATCCGGGCCTCCAACTCTTCCTGCGTCCAGCCCAGGGCCGGGCCTGCCGCGATCACCGCCCCCATGGACGCGCCGCCGACGAAGTCGATCGGCACCCTGGCTTCATGCAGGGCCCGCAATGCCCCGATGTGGGCATAGGCCCGCGCGCCACCGCCGGAGAAGACCACGCCCACCGCGCTGCCGGTCAGGACGCGGGCCATCCGTTCGGCGTCGTCCGCGGCTCCTTCGACGGCCTGAAACCAGCGCCCGGGCTGGATGGCGTCGATCCAAGCGGCGGTATTGGCGGGCCGCTTCATGCGCGGGTCGCGCATCAGGATCAGGTCGGTCCGCCGCTGGGCGTCCAGCACTCCGGCATGCGGCATCGGCCGGTTGGGTGGGGCCAGCAGACCGTTGCCGACGACGAAGACGCGATCGACCTGACGGGCGCACAGCGAGGCCCAGGCGGGCTCGTCCAGTTCGGCGACGTACAGGACGTAGTCGTGGGTGTCCTCAACACGGCTGAACCAGTCGGCGGCTGAGGTCAGGGCCGAATGGTCGATGACCTGGCAGCTGAAGCCATCGGCCTGGATGGCGGCGGCGATCCGTTCGACGAAGGCGCGGATGGGGCGGGGGCGGGCGGAGACGAAGCCAAAGACGCTGGGCTCGCCACCGCCGGAGCGTTGGTCGCGCGCCCGCTGGATCATCAGGCGCGACAGCTCGACCATCAGGTCGGGCTCCTTGCGCGCCGCCTCGAAGAAGGCGTCGCGGGGCAGGGCCAGGACTTCGGAATCGCGCAGGGCGACGACGTCGGCGGTGTGTTCGGTGCCGGCCATCATCGCCATTTCGCCCGCAGGCTCACCGGGTCGGATGACGCCGACGAACTCGGGCGGGCGGTCCTGATGCGCATCGCGTCGGAAGACGCCCAGACGGCCGCTGCGCAGGAGGTATAGGGTGTCGGCGGGTGTGCGCTCTGCGAACAGGATTTCGCCGCCGGTCAGGGCAAACCAGCTCGCGCGGGTATTTTTCCCGCCCTCGAAGATGCGGTGCAGGGCGTCTTCAAGCCGGTCGGAGCGGGGAGGGGGCATGGAAAAGGTTCGAGGGATTAGGGATTAGGGACGAGGGAAGGTCGGCATCGCACCACATGATCGCGTGAGTCTCTGATCATTCCCTAATCCCTCATCCCTCGTCCCTAACTACCAGGCCCCCATCTCCCTCAGCTTCTTGGCCAGGTCGTCGGGCAGGTCGCCGGCGTCCATGGTGGACAGGTCGGGCGGGGCGTCCTTGGGCTCCAGATAGCGCCAGCCCTGGAAAGGGCGGCGGGCCTGGGGCGCGGTGCGGATGACTTCCGGATGCAGGCGGATGTGGCACATGCTGGTCTTGCCCTCGCCCCTGGTCGTGATGTCGGCGATGGGCATGCGACAGGTGACCGAGCCCTTCATGACCCAGTACAGGCAGCCGCCGTCCTCCAGTTCCTGCGCGCGCTTGGGCGTCATGCGGGTGTGGACGGTCAGCCAGTCGCCCTTGGCGACACGGCGCTCCAGCGTCTCGACCTTGGCCACGCCGACGCAGAGCTTGATCATGTGCAGGGTGGGTTGGCTCACCCGGCCGACGCCTCGACCGTAGCCAGCACGGCATCTGCTCCTACCTGATCACCCACGTTGGCGTTGACGGCTCCGATGACGCCGTCGAACGGCGCGACCAGAGCGTGTTCCATCTTCATGGCCTCCAGCACGATAACGGGCTGACCCTTGGTCACGGTGTCCCCGGCCTTGGCGGGGGTCGCGACGATCTTGCCGGGCATGGGCGCGCGGAGGGAGCCGTCGGAGGCAGTGCCCGCCCCGGTACCACCGCGAGGAGCATGGCGTGAAACCTGATAAGCTTCGCCCTGATAGAATACGACAAACCCGCCGTCGATCTCGGGTCCACAGCCAACTACAGCTTGGCCGCTTCGGTCTTGCCCTTGAAACTTCGCCCCATCGATAAAGAAGGTATGTCCCAGCTTTGGGGGCGCGTTCAGACGAAATCCGGACGTGCCGTAGTCGGAATCCCAAACCCCCTCGGGATTGACGGTTCTGGAACGCCACAGCAGGTCGCTGGCATCCTCAATCACGGGCTCTGATGGTCCGGACGCGATCAACAAGTCCTCTTCGTTGGCAATGAAGCCGGTATCGATATCGCCCGACAAGAAGCGGGGATGGTCCAGGCATTTCATGACGAAGGCAGCATTGGTCTTGACCGGCCAGACCTCGACCTCGGACGCAGCAACGGCCAGGCGGCCGGCGGCTTCCTCGCGCGTCTCGGCATGCACGATCAGCTTGGCGATCATGGGGTCGTAGAACTGGCTGACCTCGCCGCCTTCATAGACGCCGGTGTCGATGCGGACGTCGTCGGGCAGAACGAAATGCTCCAGCTTGCCGATGCTGGGCAGGAAGCCGTTGGCGGGGTCCTCCGCATAGAGCCGCGCCTCCATGGCCCAGCCGTTCAGGGGGATGTCGGCCTGTTTCAGGGGAATGGGCCCGCCGGCGGCGACGCGGAACTGCCATTCGACCAGGTCGACGCCGGTGATGGCTTCGGTGACCGGATGTTCGACCTGCAGCCGGGTGTTCATCTCCATGAACCAGATGCGGTCGGCCTTCAGCCCGTCGGAGGCGTCGGCGATGAATTCGATGGTGCCTGCGCCTTCGTAGTTGACGGCCTGGGCGGCGCGGACGGCGGCGGCGGTGACGGCGTCGCGGGTCGCCTGATCCAAGCCGGGGGCCGGGGCCTCCTCAATCACCTTCTGGTGGCGGCGTTGCAGGGAGCAGTCGCGCTCATGCAGGTGGACGACGGTGCCATGGCTGTCGCCGAAGATCTGCACCTCGATGTGGCGTGGACGGGTGATGTAGCTCTCGATCAACACGCGCGGGTCGCCGAAGGACGACTGGCCCTCGCGCTGGGCGCTGGCCAGGGCGTCGGCGAAGTCTTCGGTCCGGTCGACCTTGCGCATTCCCTTGCCGCCGCCGCCCGCCACGGCCTTGATCAGGACGGGAAAGCCGATGCGCGCGGCCTCGGCGGCCAGAAAGTCGGCATCCTGATTGTCGCCCTGATAGCCCGGGGTGACGGGCACGCCGGCCTCGATCATCAGCTTTTTCGCCGCATCCTTCAGGCCCATGGCACGGATGGCGGCGGGCGGCGGGCCGATCCAGACCAGACCCGCGGCCATGACGGCCTCGGCGAAATCGGCATTCTCGGACAGGAAGCCATAGCCGGGGTGGATGGCCTCGGCCCCCGTCTGTTTCGCGGCAGCCAAGACCTTGGCGGCGTCCAGATAGCTCTCGCGGGCCGGGGCCGGGCCGATCAGCACCGCTTCGTCGGCCTCGCGCACATGTAGGGCCCTGGCGTCGGCCTCGGAATAGACGGCGATGGTGCGGATGCCCATGCGGCGGGCGGTCCGGAAGACGCGGCAGGCGATTTCGCCACGGTTGGCGACGAGGACGGATGTGAACATGAAGGCTGCATAGCCGGTCTGTCGGGACGGGAGAAGGTGGCAGGTTGCGCCCGGCTATTCGACCAGACCGTTGGCCGTGACCACCAGGCCGGTGGTGATCAGATACAGGCCGAAGGCCCAGGCCCAGGCCTTCCGCCCGACCATGCCGGGGATCGCCATCAGCCAGAGACGCTGGATGGCGACGTACCAGATGGTGACAGCTAGCACGAGAGCGATCGCCGCCAGCGTCGTCCAGATCGACGGATCCTGAAGGCCCAGGCCCCCCAGGCTGACCAGGATGGAGGTCGCGCCCGCCAGATAGCACTGTGCGAAGAAGGGGGTGCGCAGGCTGTCGCGATCGACCTTGTGCTTCGACAGTTTCAGGAAGGCCCAGGCGAAGACGAGGGGGTGCAGGCTGAACATCAGGGCGCGGAAGGCCAGCAGATTCTGCTCGCTGGCGGTGATGAAACGGCTGACCGGATTGGGCTCGTCGGTGACGGGCACGCCGAACAGCAGTTCCAGCCCGTGGGCCAGCAGGATGCTGAGCACCAGAAACAGCGGTGGGCTGAGTGTTTCCAGATATTGTTTCTCGGGCTTGTCGCGCTGTTCGGCGTCCGAATAGTGCATGGTCCGCAGGGGATGGCGCAGCGTCATCGCCAGGGTGCGCGGATAGAACAGCAGCCACGACATGACCTCGTAGAGCAGTTCCTCCACCGACTGCAGGATCTTCATGGCGTTCATGCGCGGCCCTCCCGCGATCACCTTACGCAAGGCGGGTCCAGAAGGAAGCATTTGTCATGCTGGCAGGTGTGCCGGCGCGCCAGCCCTTGAAATCATTGGAGGAAGTGCCCATCTCCATCGCTCCCAGACATCCAGCCTTACCGCCGCCCGCGTCCTCGACGGGTGGTCGTCGTCTATTTGGCCGTCGATGTCGTAACCCGAGGACCAGCCCAGGAGACGCCTTGTTCGCTCAACGCAAAGCCCCGTTCACCCCCCGCTCCAACCCCGGTTCGCGCTATGGCTATCGGCCCGCACCGATCCGCGCCCGTGTCGGCTTGGCCATGCGCCGGGCCATGACCTTCGGCCCCATGCCAGACGCCGAGGCCGTGTTGAGAGCCAACGGCCTGTCGCTGGCCCCGATGTCGGTGGGCGAGGCCGGGATGACTGTCGGGGGCACCAGCGTACTGGCTACGGCGCAGGTCTCTGACCTCGACAGCGGGGCGCTGAAGGCGCTGGTCGTGCCGGCCGGATCTGCTGATCCCGAGGGCGTCAATGCCCTGAATGACGCCATCCTGCGCGCCAATGCCAAGGGCACGCCCATTTTCGCCTTCGGCGAGGGTGTGTCGGCGACCTTGCGGGCGCTGGACAAGACCCGCGAAGATCTGGCGGAGGCCCCGGCCATCATGGTCAGTGGTCAAACGATCCAGCCACTGGAAGATATCGCGGCGGTCGCCTCGGCCGCCGGCAAGGTCGGCTGAGGGCAGCTGGGCTATCGGCGGCGTCAGATCACGCCTTCGATCAGGCCCAGATCCTTGGCCTCCTGCGCTTCCAGATACCAGTTCTCCGGCGCGCGGGCCTTGAGGTCGTCGCCGGTCAGGGACGAGCCGACCGCCAGGGCGTCGAAGCCTTCGTTCTGAATGCGGATGGAATGCTCCAGCTCGTGCAGCAGCGCCTTCACCGAGGCGACGCAGTTGGTCAGAGGTCCCACGACATGCAGGGATTTATCCATCTTGCGCTCGTGGATCATCAGCCGCGTGCCGCGCGTCAGATAGCGGTTCTCGCGCGCGAAGAAGCTCATGAAGGTGGCGCCCGCCGAATAGACCGTGGCCTTGCCCAGAAAGACGTAGCGGCAGTCGGGGTTGGTGTCGGAGTGGAAGCGGATATCCTCGCCCATCATCCGCGCCACCTCCGGATCGCCGCCGAGCGTCGACAGTTCGGTCACAACGATGCCCTCGCGCGGGGCGGCGACAAGCTGGGTGCGGAACCGCTGATACAGATCGTAGTCCACATCGCCGGCCAGCAGGATGGCGGGCCATTGGAAGGTTTCGGGGGGCAGGGTCGCTTTCATGATCGTCTCCACAAGCGGAGCGATAAGCGTCGTGAGTTCAGGCGGGTTCCCGCAAAGCAGGGATGACTATTCCAGCAGCGCCGTCCGTTCCTCGGGTGTCAGCATGCGCCAGCGTCCCTCCGGCAGATTGTCCAGCCGCAGCGGCCCGATCCGGATGCGGATCAGGTCGATGACCTCCAGATCGAGCAAGTCGCACATGCGCCGGATCTGGCGGTTGCGCCCTTCGCGCAGGATGAATTTCAGGCGGAAGGTGTCCATGCGACTGACCCGTGCGGGCTTCAGCTGCCGCCCATCGAGGCGCAGGCCGTAGCGCAGCAGTTTCAGCTTGTTCTCGGTGACGTCTCCACGAACGCGGACCAGATATTCCTTGTCCAGATCGGATTGCGGCCCGATCACCGCCTTGGCCACCACGCCGTCGGACGACAGCAGCAGCAGGCCGCGCGAATCCTCGTCCAGCCGCCCGATAGGGGGCAGGGACATATCCTCGTGAGGGGCCTCACCCGGCCCGATCAGATTGGCGGCTGTCAACAACCGGATCGCCGGGATCTTGTCCGGCTCCGGCTGACCCGAGACGAAGCCCAGCGGCTTGTGCATCACGATGGTGATGCCCTCGGCCAGGGTGGCCGTCGCGCGGTCGTTCAGGGTCAGGGTCTGGCCGGGTTCCAGCTTGCGGCCCGCGTCGGTGACCACCTCGCCGTCGATGGAGACCAGGCCGTCGGCGATCAGGGCATCGGCCTCGCGGCGTGAACACACGCCCGTTTGTCCCAGCCACTTGTTGATGCGGATGGGCTCGGCCCCGTCATAGGTGCGGGAAAAGCTCATGGCACACGCCGGAACAGCAGCATCAGATTGTTCGCCGGCATCTCGCGGCGCAGGGTCAGGCGCATGCCCTCGGTGCGGGTGGCCTCGACCACAGTGTCCAGATCGCGCAGGCCCCAATCCGGGTTGCGGGCCTTCAGGCTGTCGTCGAACGCGGCGTTGGAAGGGGCCAGCGGCACGTCGACTTCGCGGAAGGGGCCGTAGAGAACCAGCAGGCCGCCGGGCTGGATCAGCCGCTGACTGGCCAGCCGCGTCAGGCCGAGCGTCGCGCTCCACGGACTGATGTGGACCATGTTGATGCAGACCACGGCCTGGACAGTCTCGGTTGGCCAAGTCGCCGGATCCAGCACGTCGAGCGCCAGAGGGGCGGACAGATTGGGCAGGGCGGCGGTTCCGGCCCAGGCGGCAATGCTGGTGCGGGCCTCGACTGAGGGGTCGCTGGGCGTCCAGCTCAGGCCGGGAAGGGCGCGGGCGAAGGCCATCGCATGCTCGCCGGAGCCCGCCGCGACTTCCAGCACACGACCACTCGCAGGCAGATGGGCACGCAGCACCTCCAAAATCGGCACGGTATTCCGCGCCACGGCGGGCGAGGCGGCGGCTCCGTCGGGCAGGGTGGTGATCGGGTCCATCGTCTGCATGGCCGTTCCGATAGCCTGCCCGCGCCCGATCCGCGACCGGAAAGATGCCGAGGCGAGCCATGCCGCCGCTCATCGGTGAATGAAATTTGCGCCGGTTGACGGCGCGGCCCACGAGGTGCCATTTCGCGCGTAACAATGCGTGATCGTTTGCGCATCGGGAGGGGCCACGGCGGCGTCAGATCGCCGGGCCAAGGACGTTCAGGAGAGTAGCATGACACCATCCGCCATCCCCGGGCTCTACCCGGCCCCTACCGCGCACGGCGGACTGATCGCATGGGTCGAGCAGATTGCGGCGCTGACCAAACCGGACCGTGTCCACTGGTGCGACGGATCGGAGGCCGAAAAGGCCGAAATTGTCGCCGACCTGATCCGCAAAGGCACCCTGCGCGAACTGGATCAGACGAAGCGCCCCGGCTGCTACTATGCCGCCTCCGATCCCAAGGATGTCGCCCGCGTCGAGAGCCGGACCTTCATCTGCTCGGCCAATCAGGTTGATGCCGGACCCACCAACAACTGGGCCGATCCGGTCGAGATGCGGGCGCGGATGCAGGGGCTGTTCGACGGCTGCATGGCCGGGCGGACGATGTATGTCGTGCCCTTTTCGATGGGCCCCCTGGGTTCGCACATTTCCGCTCTGGGCGTCGAGATCACCGACAGCGGCTATGTCGCCGTCTCGATGGGCATCATGACGCGAATGGGTCAGCGGGCGCTGGACGTGCTGGGCGACGACGGCGTGTTTGTGCCGGCCGTTCATACGCTGGGTGCGCCCTTGGCCGAGGGCCAGGCCGACGTCGCCTGGCCGTGCAATGAGGACAAGTGGATCGTCCACTATCCCGAGACGCGCGAAATCTGGTCCTATGGGTCGGGTTATGGCGGCAACGCCCTGCTGGGCAAGAAATGCTATGCCCTGCGCATCGCCTCGATTATGGCCCGCGACGAGGGCTGGCTGGCCGAGCATATGCTGATCCTCAAGTTAACGGATCCGAAGGGCCGCGCCAAATATGTCGCCGCGGCCTTCCCCAGCGCCTGCGGCAAGACCAATCTGGCCATGCTCCAGCCGACCATCCCCGGCTGGACGGCCGAGACCATCGGCGACGACATTGCCTGGATGCGCTTCGGCGACGACGGCCGCCTGTACGCCGTGAACCCCGAGGCGGGCTTCTTTGGCGTCGCGCCGGGCACCAGCCGCAACACCAACGGCAATGCCCTGGCGACCATGGCGACCAACACCGTCTTCACCAATACGGCGCTGACGCATGACAACGACGTCTGGTGGGAGGGGCTGTCCAAGCCTGCGCCCGAGGGGCTGACCAACTGGAAGGGCGTGCCGCACGACCCGGCGTCCGGCGAGGCTGCGGCTCATCCCAATGCCCGTTTTGCCGCCCCGGCCAGCCAGTGCCCGACCATCGCGCCGGAGTGGGAAGACCCCAAGGGCGTGCCGATCGACGCCATCCTGTTCGGCGGCCGCCGGGCCAGCGCCGTGCCGCTGGTGACCGAGGCCTTCGACTGGGAGCACGGCGTCTTCATGGGCTCGACCGTGGCGTCCGAGGGTACGGCAGCGGCGGAGAATGCCATCGGCACCCTGCGCCGCGATCCCTTCGCCATGCTGCCGTTCTGCGGCTACAACATGGGCGACTATTTCGCGCACTGGCTGGCGATGGGCGGCAAGTCCGAGGCGGGCAAGCTGCCGCGCCTGTACTTCGTCAACTGGTTCCGCAAGGACGACGAGGGCCGGTTTGTCTGGCCCGGGTTCGGCGACAATGCCCGCGTGCTGAAGTGGATCGCGGAGCGGCTGGATGGCGAGGCGGAAGCCGTCGATACGCCGGTCGGCCGGGTGCCGACGCGCGCTAGCCTGGATCTGTCGGGTCTGGACCTGAGCGAGGCCGATCTGTCGACCCTGCTGGATGTCGATGCCGAGGTCTGGGCCGAGGAAGCGGCTCTGATCCCCGAGTTCTACGCCCAGTTCGGCGATCGTCTGCCCCAGGCCCTGTGGCAGCAGCACGAGGCCCTGACGACGCGGATCGAGCAGAACCGGGCGGCGGCCATCGCGGCGGAATAGGGCTTCGCTCTTGCAAAAGGACGACGACCGGTCGATCTGGTCCGGGTGGCGTCTTCCCCTGATGTAATCGTGATCGGTGCCGGCGTGCTGGGCCTCTGCTCGGCGGCGGAGCTGGCTGCGCGCGGCCACGCCGTGACCGTTATCGATCCAGGCGGGCCCAATGCCAGCGCGGTCGCGGCAGGCATGATTGCGCCGGCCATGGAATCCCTCCTCGAAGAGACGACCCCGGAGCGGGCGGCCCTGCTGCGCCGCGCCCGCGATCTGTGGGCCGCTTTTGCCGAGACGCATGGGCTGAAGGTGAGAGGCGAGGGGGCTGAATGGCGGGGCGATGATGCCCAGGTGGCGTTGGATCGTTTGAGCGTGCTGGGCTTCAAAGCGGAGGCCATCGACGGCGGCGTACGCACCCTGGAGGACTGGCGGGTCGATGTCGGCCCGGGGCTGGCGGCACTGGCGCGGGTGCCGGAGGTGTCGGTGGTGAGGGCGACGGTCGCCCGGCTGAGCGGCGATACCCGGCGCTGGCGGGTCGAGGCGGGGGATGGCCGGGTCTGGTTCACGCCCTCCGTGGTCGTCGCAACCGGGGCTGCGGCGGCCATCGAGGGTCTGCCGTCTGCGGTCACCACACGCATCGCGGCGATCCAGCCCATCAAGGGCCAGCTGAGCTATTTCTCGGGTTTGGCGACGTCAGCTGTCATTCGCACACAGGGGGCTTATGTCGCGCCCTCAGATGGCGGCGTCGTCATCGGCGCGACGATGCAGGCCGATGACCGTGACCTGACTCCCGATCCTGATGCCGCACGCGATCAGGCTTCGCGGGGCCTCGGCCTTCTGGGGCTGGACCACCGCGAAGGGGTCGTGCGCGTGGGCATACGCGGCGCGACATCGGACGGCCTGCCGCTGGCGGGGCCTACCGAAGCCGAGGGCCTGCATCTGGCCCTGGCCCCGCGCCGCAACGGCTGGCTGCTGGGGCCGCTGGTAGCGCGGGTGGTAGCCGATGGGATCGAAGGGGCGACACCTGTGCCAGATGCCGCCGCCCTCGACCCCGCCCGGTTCGATTGATCAGTCCTGCGGCAGGTTGAACCGCATGTTGATCACAACGCGCGAGCCTTGCGCGGCCCCGTTCACGGTTTGCGGACTGATCTGGAAGTAACGCGACACGCTTTGCGCGGCCCGGCCAAAGCCATAGCCACCGGGCGTTTCGCCGGTGATCCGACAGTCGGTCACCCGCCCGCTGACTTCAACCAGGCAGTTCAGGGACGCTGTCCCGGCCACGCCGCGCTGCAGGGCCCTGTCGGGGAAGACGCGAGCCAGCTGTTCACCGGTCGGCTGACGAATCCAGTTCGGACGCGAGATGACGGCTGGAGGCTCCGGTTGCACGGCAGGGGGCTGATTGACCACGGGCGTATCCACGACGCGATCCGTGGTGATCGTGATGCTTTCGCCGGTAGGCAGGTCGCTGCGCGGGATGTTGACCGTTTCCGTGGGCTGGTTCGGAATCGGCGTCACATTCGTAACCGGATTGGGCGCAGCGGGCGTGGGCTCGCGTTTGACCGGTTCCACGGGCTTGGGCTTCGGCATCGGCTCCATGGTGATAACCGTCGGACGCCCCTCTTCTACAGGGGCCAATTGCAGCTCGAAGCGCTGGCTATAGAGCGCCACCCCGACCCCGATGTGGGCCAGGGCGACGACCCCGATCACCATCCAGCTGGTCTGGGACAGTCCGGGTTTGCGTCGTTCGTTGAAGTCGAGGGGGCTGACACCGTGTGGGCCGCCCGCGGTTCTGATCATCATGGCCGTAACTCCCTGTCTATCGCCGTCCCCACAGCAACCCATGAGCGAATGCAGCGCTGACCTTGCGGCAAGTTTACGGCGGAGATCGCGGGGCCTCGAACAATGTTCGCCTGTGGAGCGCGGGCGACACATTAGGGTTTGATTAACCACGAAACCCCAGCCTGATACCCATGACGGTAGGAGCGATTCCCTCATCCAGCGGTGTAGAGGCGGCCATCCGGCGTGCCTCCAGCGCGACCGGCGTGGACGCGGACTTCCTGCTGCGCACTGCGCGGCGCGAAAGCTCCATGAACCCGTCCGCGCGGGCACCGACGTCGACGGCGTCCGGCCTGTTCCAGTTCATCGAGCAGACCTGGCTGGCCACGGTGAAGCAGCACGGGGCCAAGCATGGCTATGGCCAATATGCCGACCTGATCTATCGCGGCTCTGACGGACGCTGGAAGGTACAGGGGTCGGCGCGCAATGTCGTGCTGGACCTGCGTTTCGATCCCCAGGCCGCATCGACCATGGCGGGTGAACTGACAGCCCAGAACGCAGCCTATCTGCGTGGACGCACGGGGCGAGAGCCGGGGGCGGGTGATTTGTACGCGGCCCACTTCCTCGGGCCCGCAGGCGCGGCGCAACTGATGGAGGCAATGAGCACGCGGCCAGGGGCCAGCGCGGCGTCGATCTTTCCGCAAGCTGCGGCCGCCAATCGTTCGCTGTTCTATCGCGGCGGTCGCCCGACGACAGTGGCCGAGGTGCATGCCAATCTGCAGCGCTCGGCCGGATCGGGTGCCCCTGCAGCCGATGCCGGGACGGTGACGGCAACGCAAAAGGTGCCCGACCTGTCCGAGCGTGACCAGATGCTGGCGGCACGGCTGGACCGGCTGAAGCAGGATCAGAGCCTGTTGGCGCTGTTGCTGGGTCAGGACGGGCAGGGCGGGGCCAGTACCGGCTTCGGCGGGGCCTTCAGCCCGGAAAGCTCGCGCGGCTGATCGCGATCCGGCGATGGTAAACCCAGCCTTAACCATAGTGGGTTGATGCTGGCCGCGAACGCCTGCATGCAAAGCGCAATCACATGACCGTCTATCGCGCCCGCCTGACCGAGATCGACATTCGCCGCCTGATCAAGGCGACGGACGAGGATGAGCGCGCGGCGGCTGCGCACAAGCTGTGTCGCAACATGGACAAGGCCGAGCTGGACGACGAGGGGCGGGCCGCAGCCCAGAAGATTCTGCGTTTGCTGGCTGACGATGCTGCCGAACTGGTGCGCCGTGCCATGGCGGTGACGCTGAAGGCGTCGGACCTGATCCCGCATGACGTGGCGCGGAGACTGGCGGCGGATGTGGACAGTGTAGCCCTGCCGGTCATCAACTTTTCGCCTGCCTTTACCGACGAGGACCTGATCGAGATCGTGACGGCCGGGTCGTCGGTGCGTCAGGTGGCGGTGGCCTCTCGCCCTCGCGTCGGGCGCGACGTGGCGTCTGTGCTGGCCGAGATCGGCAGTGAACAGGCCGTGCGGGCGCTGGCGTCCAACGACAATGCCGACATCGCCGAGGGGGCGCTTGGTCGCTGCGTCGATCGGTTCAGCGGTTCGTCGGAGATCGTGACGGCCCTTGCCTATCGTCAGGTACTGCCGCTGAGCGTGACGGAGCGTCTGGTCGATCTGGCGTCGGACGCGGTGCGCGAGCATCTGATTGCCCGTCATGCCGTGGCTCCGGAGACCGCGATCCGGCTGGCCAATTTCGCGCGCGAGCGGGCGACGATCGATCTGGTCGATCAGGCGATGGGCCAGACCGACCTGGGTGGCTTCGTCGCCGGGCTGAATGCGCGGCGGGTGCTGACGGCATCACTGCTGCTGCGGGCCCTGGCGAGGGGGCAGATGGCCCTGTTCGAACACGGCATTGCCGAGCTGGCCGGTGCGCCGCATTCGCGCGCGGCGCTGATGATCCACGATGCAGGTCCGTTGGGACTGAAGGCCATCTATGACCGTGCGGGTCTGCCGCCGCGTTTGTTTCAGGCTTTCCGGGCCGGCGTTGACACCTGGCGCACCTTGCAGGCCGAAGGCATCGACACCTCGGGCGATCTGTTCCGCCAGCAAATGCTGGAACGCTACCTCACCCAACGTCCGCACGCCCCGCGCGAGGACATGGCCTATCTGCTGGAGCGGCTGGATCAGACGGCTATGCCGCAGCAAGCCAACGACGTGGCGGCAGCTTAGTCCTGTATTTTGAACCGCTCATCCCGGCGAATGCAGGGATCCAGATCACAGACACCGTCGGCAGGAATTCATCTCGTGCCTTCTGTCGAAGCAGCGGACACTCTGCATCTGGGTCCCGGCATTCGCCGGGATGAGCGGAAGGAGACGCTGGTTAGCCCTGAAGCTCTGCAACCCGCGCTTCCAGCGTTTCCGCCAGTTCGCGCCCAACAGGGTGTTCTTCGGTCTGGATTTCGTCGCGGACCACCGCCTTGATGGCGTCGATGTGGGCGTCCAGCAGGACGATCGGCGCTTCAGTGCGTTTGGCCGGGTCGTCGAGCAGTTTGCAAAGGGAGCCCGCCATGCGGGTCACGATCGGATACTGATAGGTCGAGCCCAGACCCTTCAGGTCATGGGCGCGGAAATACAGGCCCTCGGCAGTTTCCTGGGTCAGACCCTGCGTGCGGATGGCGGTCTGGGCAGCGTCCAGCTTGGTGATCTCGTCCTGCAGCCATTGGCCGAACTGGGCCGACATGGCCTTCAGCGCCTCCTCGGCCTTGGCGATGGCTCCGGCGTCGATGCCGCCGAATCCGCCGCCGACCTTCATGCGAAGGGTGTTGGGAGGGGTGAACATCTGAGCCGGGTTGGACACGTCGAAACTCCTGAGAGGATGCTCCACTGTCGCCGGACAGGTTTAAGAACCGGTGCACAGCCCGTCAGGCGGTGAATTGCTCCGCCAGAACCCGCTCTTCAAAGGAGCGCCCGGCATCGAAAAGCATGGTCAGGGCGATGTCGCGGCGCTCGCGTACCTCCACGGCTGCCACCCGCCGGACCTCGAAACTGTCGGCTGTTGCACTGACCGGACGCTTGTCCGGCTCCAGCACCTCGAAGCGAACTTTGGCGGTGTGCGGCAGCAGGGCCCCGCGCCAGCGCCGGGGACGAAAGGCGCTGATCGGCGTCAGGGCCAGGATGGGTGCGTCCAGCGGAATGATGGGGCCGTGGGCCGACAGATTGTAAGCCGTCGATCCTGCGGCTGTGGCGACCAGACAGCCGTCGCAGGCCAGTTCGTCCAGCCTCACGCGGCCATCGACGCTGATGCGCAGCTTGGCGCTTTGCCGGGTCTGGCGCAGCAGGGAGACTTCGTTGATGGCCAGGCCGCTGTGGACCTGACCAGCCTCGGTCCAGGCGTCCATCTGCAGCGGATGAATGACGGCGCGACCGGCCATGGCCAGACGCTCGCGCAGGCCGGATTCCTCGTAATCGTTCATCAGAAAGCCGACCGAGCCCCGGTTCATGCCGAAGACGGGGGTGCGGCGCTCAAGATTGGTGTGCAGCGTCTCCAGCATGAAGCCATCACCACCCAAGGCCACGATGACGTCGGCCACGGCGGGATCGACGCCGCCATACAGGCCGATCAGCCGGTCGCAGGCGGCCTGCGCCTCCGGGCGGTCGGACGCCACGAAGGCGATCTGAAGGTCGGGCTGGCTCACAGTTCTACGCAAGCGGAGCGAGATGCCTGAGTCAAACGATCAAACCGTCAGGCCGGGATCAGGACGCGGAACGACCGCAAGGCGGAGGAGGGCGACAACTGACCCCGGTGCCACACCGATCCCCCGTCGCCCGCAGGCATGCCGTCGTTCAGGTGACGGATTTCGGCCAGGATGGCGGGGAAGACGGCGCGGTCCATGCCGATGGCGGCACAGGCATAATACAGCGCCTCTGCGCTGTTGTCGGCCAGAGCCTTGCGAATATCGGCCGCTGGCAAGCCACTCAGCGCCGCCAGGCCGTGCAGGAACAGGCCTAGCCGCTTCTCGCGGATGGCGCGGACCAGATAGCCGGGCTTCAGCTGTCCCGCCGCATGCAGCTTGTCGATCAGGCGGCGCTCCATCTCGTCGCGCTCGGTACTATCGGCAGCGACCATGGAGCCGGGCGGATTCATTGCATCGGTCACCGATTGATCGACCAGCGTAGCCAAGCGGTCCTCATCGATCTCGAACCGTGATGCAATCGACTGGCGCAGGGCGATGCCGACCCACTGGTACATCTGCTCGGCCAAGGGCTCCGTCAGTCCGGGGTGGCGCGTCAGCGGCAGGCGCAGAGCGGCGATGCGGCGTGAATGCTCGACCAGACGACGTACCCCCTCGCCACTGATCTGGGCGGTGCGGTTGGAGGCCAGCGCTGTCAGGGTGGCAGGCTCGCCCCGGTCGATGATGGCGTCCGACACCCGGCCGCTCAGCCTGGGCCGGAGGGCGACCTCGATCTGATGCTCCAGCGTGGCCTCCAGCAGGACACGCATCATGTCCTCGTCCTGAAGCACGGGACTGGCGGCGAGAAGAGGACGGGCGATGTCGATCTCGTCCATCATCAGCACGTTGACGACGGACCGGGGGGCCCAGTCGACCTGGGCCAGGCGGGTGGCCAGAACCTTGCGGATATCGCGCTCGATCTGGTCCGCGACGGTCAGGAAGATGTCGCCGAAGGCCTTGGCCGATTCCTCGCTGGCGCCTTGGGTTTCGCACAGGGTCAGCACGCCCATGAGCAGGCGTTGACGCGCATCGACGCTGGGGTTGCGGGCAAGCGCCACCAGATCGGGCAGGGGCGAACCGGGCTCGGTACGCATGAGGGGCAGGACGGTCACGCACGTCTCCGTCACGCCGGACGATTCGGCCCTTCAAGCCTAGACCGGCCAAGCTAAGACAGGGTTAACGAGAGCTGAATCTTGACGGCGCGCCGGATGAGGGCGACCGTGGGCTGAACGTCGATAAGGAGCCGCCGCCATGGCCGATGGAGCCGCCGTCCAGTCCCTGAAGTCCCGGGTGTCCGCCGAGGAATGGCAGACGCGCGTCGAGCTGGCCGCGCTATATCGTCTGGTCGCTCTGCACGGGTGGGACGACATGATCTTCACCCATATTTCGGCGCGGGTGCCGGGGCCGGAGCATCATTTCCTGATCAACCCCTATGGCTGGTATTTCGAGGAGATCACGGCCTCGTCGCTGGTGAAGGTCGATCTGGACGGCAACATCGTTCAGGACACGACCAGCTTCATCAATCCGGCGGGCTTTACCATTCACTCGGCCATCCACGGCGCGCGAGACGATGCGAAGTTTGTCATCCACCTGCATACGGTGGCGGGCGTGGGCGTGGCCGCGCAGGCCGAAGGCCTCCTGCCCATCGGCCAGAACGCCTGTCTGTTGCAGCATCAGGTGGCCTATCACGGCTATGAGGGCCTGGCTCTGAACCATGACGAGCGCGAGCGGCTGGTGGCCGATCTGGGGGACAAGCCTTTGATGCTGCTGCGCAACCACGGAACGCTGGCTGTGGGTCAGACGGCGGCGGCGGCCTGGGTCGGGATGTTCTTCCTGGAGCGGGCCTGCGCCCAGCAGGTGGCCGCCCTGTCGGGGGGACGCGAACATGTCCTGATGGCCCCCGACGCGGCGCAGGAAGAAACCAAGGAACAGGGCAGGGGGATCGGCTTCATCTCCTCCCTGGCCTGGCCCGGAGCCCTGCGGATGCTGGATCGAAAGTCGCCGGGCTACGACGCGTGACATCGGCCGGGGGGCTATGGATCGGGATCGCAGCCCTTGCGGTGGCGACGCCGTGTCTAGCGGGTCCATGGACCCAGCCGAAGGGCCAGGGTCAGATCATCGTCAAGCTCGAGGAGATGCGGGCCGATCAAGGATTCGATCCTGACGGCGACCGGGTCGATCTGCCGGCGGGTCGGCGCGATACGGCCCTGAGCGCCTTCATCGAATACGGGCTGACGGACACGCTGACGTTTCAGTTCAAGGGCGACTGGCAGTCGGGCGAGGACGCCTTTGTCGAGTACGAGGGACGCGGGCCGCTGGAGGTCGGGGTGACCTGGCGCGTCTGGCGCGATGAGCGGACCTCGGTCAGCCTGTATGGCGGCTACGCCGATGGGGGCGAGGGGCGCAATGCCGGCTATGCCGCGCCGGGGGTCGGGGATCAGGACTGGGAGGTCCGGGCCTCGGTCGGTCGTTCCTTCGACGGCAATGGCAGGCGGTTCAGCCCGCGCAGTTCGTTTGTCGATGTGCAGGTGGCGCGGCGTATGCGGCAGGGCCTGCCGGACGAAACGCGACTCGATGCCACGGCGGGCTCACGCTATGGCCGCAACTGGATGCTGCTGGCACAGGCCTTCGGCGGCCAGACCGACGACGACGGGGCGCAGTGGCTGTCGGTCGAAACCTCGCTCGTTCGCGACATAGGTCAGTGGAGCCTTCAGGCGGGCTGGCGTCAGACGGTGCTGGGCCGGGAGACGCCTGCAGCGAGCGGCCCTGTGGTGGCGCTGTGGCGGCGGTTCTGAGCGCGGCGTTTTTACTCAGTCATTCCGCGACGGAAACCGGAACAGTCTGCGTTACATCCACTTTAGTTGCGTCGACGGCGAAAGCCGCTAAGTCGGCATGCCCACTGACCGCCGGAGAGCCTGACGCGTGATCAAACGCCACTTCTTCCTGATTGCCGCCGGTGTGTTGCTGGCCCTTATGGTTCTGGCCGTCGTCCTGCGCATGGCCTTTGCGGGTGACGAAAAGGCGGGCGGCCGTGGCGGACCGGGCGGTCCCGGCGGCAGAGGTCAGGCGGTGTCGGAAGCCGTGGTGGCCCAGCGTCCGTTCAGCGACCAGATCCGCGTGCTGGGCGTGGCGCGCGGTCGCCGCTCGGTCAACATCACCTCGTCCACCAGCGAACTGATCACCCGCGTCCTGTTCACCGACGGCCAGCGGGTCGCGGCGGGGACCCCTCTGGTCCAGCTTCAGGCGCGCGAGGAAGACGCCGGTGTCGGCGAGGCGCGCGCCCAGGTCGATCAGGCGCGGTCCATGTACAATCGCTACAAGACCCTCAGCGACCGCGGTTTCGCCTCGCCCATGATGGTCGAGCAGTATCAGACCGAACTGGCGACGGCCCAGGCCTCGCTGGCGGCGGCACAGGCGCGTCAGGGCGATCGCACCATCCGCGCGCCTTTTGCCGGCGTGCTGGGCCTCAGCACGGTGACGGCGGGCACGCTGGTCAATCCGGGCGGCATCATCGCGACCCTGGACGACATCGATGTGGTCCGCGTCGATTTCCCGATTCCGGAGCGATATCTGTCGGTACTGCGGCCTGGCGTGCCGATCACGGCGACTATCGACGCCTATGGCGACGAGACCTTCAGCGGCCGGATCGCCCTGATCGACACCCGGGTGAACGAGCAGACCCGGTCGGTGACGGCGCGGGCGGAAATTCCCAATCCCGGCGGGCGTATACGTCCCGGCATGGCCGTGCGGGTCGCGGTCCAGCAGGGCCAGCGGAATTCGGTCGCCGCGCCGGAAGCGGCCGTCCAGTATGAAGGCGAGGGGGCCTTCGTCTATCGCATCGCGCGCGGCGAGAACGGGTCCACGGCCCAGCGGGTCGAGATCGAGGCGGGGGCCGTCGAGGGCGGCTTCGTCGAAATCCTGTCTGGCCTGAACGCGGGCGACCGCATCGTCGCCTCGGGCCTGAACCGCATCCAGCCCAATGCACCGGTCGCCGTGGCCGGCGCGGGTGGCCAGCGCGGAGGGGCCCGTCAGGGTGCAGCGGCCGCACCGCAGGGAGCCGCGCGATGATGCTGTCCGACATGGCGGTCCGCCGTCCCGTCTTTGCGGCGGTGGCGGCGATCGTGCTGTGCGTGATCGGGGCGGCGGCCTTTCTGTTCCTGCCGGTGCGCGAGCTGCCGGACGTTGATCCGCCGATCGTCTCGGTCAACACCAGCTATGCCGGGGCCTCGGCCGAGGTCATAGAAAGCCGGATCACCGAGCCGATCGAGCAGCAGATCGCGGGCCTGCAGGGCGTCGAACGCATCAACTCGACCAGCCGTGACGGGCGCTCCAGCGTCTCCATCGAGTTTGCCCTGGACCGCAATATCGACGACGCCGCCAACGATGTGCGCGACCGGGTTAGCCGCGTCGTCGGCCAGCTGCCCGACCAGGCCGAGCCGCCCGAAGTGGCCAAGGCCGACTCGGACAGCCAGCCGATCATGATCCTGTTCCTTCGTTCCACCGCCATGAACCGGCTGGAGTTGACGGACTATGCCGACCGCTACCTGATCGACCAGCTGGCGACCGTACCCGGCGTGGCTCAGGTGCAAATTTATGGTGAGCAGCGCTATTCGATGCGCATCTGGCTGGACGCCGGTGCCCTGGCGGCGCGGGGCCTGACGGTCACGGATGTCGAGACGGCGCTGACGACCCAGAACGTCGAACTGCCGGCGGGTTCGCTGGAGTCGGGCGAAAAGAACTACACGGTCCGCGTGGCGCGCACCTATGCCCTGGCCGAGGATTTCCGCCAGCTACCGATCGGCACGCGCGGATCGGCTACGGGAGCAGGCGTTACGACAGGCGGAACCGCCAATGCGGCCTCGACCGCCACGGCCCTGCCCAGCGGTGCGACGAGCGCCATTCAGGGTACAGGGGCCTATGTCACCCGCCTGGGCGACATCGCCCGTGTCGAGGAAGCGCCGGAAGAAGACCGCCGCCTTTTCCGAGGCAATGGTCTGGATCAGATCGGTCTGGCCATTACCCGTCAGGCCCAATCCAACGACCTGGCCATTTCCGACGGCGTGACCGAACTGCTGGACAGCGTCCGCGCCAGTCTGCCCGAGGGGACCGAACTGGTCGTCGGGTCCGACAACTCGGTCTTTACCTCGCACGCCATCGACGAGGTGTGGATCACCATCGGCATCTCCATGGCGCTGGTGGCCCTGGTCAACTTCGTTTTCCTGGGGTCGTTCCGGGCCGCGTTGATCCCGTCGGTCGTCGCCCCGATCTGTCTTCTGGCGACCTTCATCGTTCTGGCTCCGCTGGGTTTTTCGCTGAACTTGCTGACCCTTCTGGCGCTGGTGCTGGCCATCGGCCTGGTGGTCGACGACGCCATCGTGGTGACCGAGAATATCCAGCGACGTCTGGACCACGGCGAGCCGCCGCTGGTCGCGGCCGAGCGTGGCGCGCGTCAGGTGTTTTTTGCCGTCATCGCCACGACTATCGTGCTGCTTGCGGTGTTCGCGCCCCTGCTGTTCCTGCCCGGCTATGTAGGGCGCCTGTTCGTTGAGCTGGCGGCGGCGATTGCGGCCGCCGTGGCCTTCTCGGCCTTCCTGGCGCTGACCCTGTCGCCGATGATGGCGTCCAAGATTTTGCGTCCGGTCACCACAGGCGGCTGGCTGGCCCGCAAGGTCGACTGGGGCATGGATAAGCTGAAGTCGTCCTATGGCAATTCGCTTCAGGCCCTCTTGGGCAAGCGGATCGCCGTCGTCGGCGTGGCGGGCGTAATCCTGCTGGTCGGAAGCGGGGCTGCGGCCATGTTCATGACCCTGCCCAACGAACTGGTTCCGCCAGAAGATCGCGGTCGCGTGCAAATCCGCGTTCAGGGCCCCGAAGGTGCGGGGTTTGACTACACCCGCCGCATCATGCTGGGGCTGGAGCCCATTCTTGCGGAGTACAGGGCCAATGGTGAAGCCGACAGCTATCTGATCTCTGCGCCGGGCTTTGGTGGCGGCAGCTTCAACTCCGGCAACGCCAACCTGACCTTGGCCGACTGGTCCGAGCGCGATCGCTCGGCCGACGAGATCGCCCAGGAGCTGAACGGCAAGCTGCGCAGCCAGACCGACGCCCAGGTCAACGCCAGCGTGCCCGGTGCCTTCCAGCGCGGCGGGGGCAACTCCAACTCCGTCGAGATGATCGTAACGGGGTCGGAGTATCAGGACATCTACAATTGGCTGCAGCCCGTGCTGGCTGCATCGCTGGAAAACCCCGGTTTCTCGCGTCCGCGTTTGAACTATGAGCCCAACTCGCCGCGTCTGCTGGTCGATGTCGATCCTGAGAAGGCGGCGGCCCTGGGCGTTTCGGCGCAGTCGATCGGGCGCACGCTGGAGACCATGTTCGGCTCACGCCGGGCCACCACCTATCTGCGCGGGGGTCAGGAATACGACGTCATCCTGCAGACCGAACGCGACAACCGCCGCACGGTCGAGGATCTGGAGTCGCTTTATGTCGCCACAGGCAGCGGCCAGCTTGTGCCCCTGTCTGCCGTCGTAACGACCCAGACGAGCGGGGACACACCCGACCGTCGCCGTCTGGACCGCCAACGTTCCATCAGTCTGTCGGCGGACCTGAACCCCGGCACGACCATTGCCGACGCGACCGAGTTCCTCGACCGCGTCGCCAGCGAACAGCCCCAAGGCATTGTGGCGACCCAGTGGGGCGGGGCGGCGAGGGATCAGCAGGAGGCGGGCGGCGCCGTGGCCGCAGCTTTCGGTCTGGCTCTGCTGCTGGTCTTTCTGGTTCTGGCAGCCCAGTTCGAGAGCTGGATCACGCCTGCGGTCATCATGCTGACCGTGCCTCTGGCGGCGGCGGGCGGTCTATTTGGCCTGGTCATGGCGGGCTCCAGCCTGAACATCTATTCCCAGATCGGGCTGATCATCCTGATCGGTGTGGCGGCCAAGAACGGCATTCTGATCGTGGAGTTTGCCAATCAGCTGCGCGATCAGGGCCGGTCGATCTCGGAGGCGATCATCGAATCGTCCACTTTGCGTCTGCGCCCCATCATCATGACCTCCATCGCCACCGCCTTCGGGGCTCTCCCGTTGGCGCTGTGGCAGGGTGCGGGCGCGGGCAGTCGTCAGACGATCGGGGTGGTCATCTTCTCAGGAGCCATGTTCGCCACCATCCTGACCCTGTTCGTGGTGCCGGTGATCTATGGCGTGCTGGCCCGCTTCACCAAGTCGCCCGAATACACCGCCCGCCGGATCGAGGCCTGGGAAGCGGAAGAGGTCAGGGGCGCGCCGCCAGCTCCGGCAGAATGATTGAAACAGCGCCACCTATGCACGCTCGGGACGGAAAAACATAATAACTACAACGACCTGATGGTCCTCGAACCCTTTTTGTGCAGCATCGGATTCAACCGACATATAATGGTCGTTGGCGTCGGAATGTCCGAGGCGGCGGCAAGGATCGATTTGGCACCTTTGGCGCCTCTGGCACCCTGTTTTCAGGGTGCCAGAGGTGCCAACCCATCAGTTCTGGTCGCTGTCTGCGGCAGAGGCCGCATAGCCCGTCTCAACCTTCAGGAAGGCGATGACGTCGCGGCGATCGGTGGCATCGGGGATACCCGCAAAGCTCATCTTCGTGCCCTTCAGGAAGGTGCGGGGGTTTTCCAGCCAGTTGTTCAGGTGATCCGCGTCCCAGACGAAGCCCGCCTGTTTGACGGCGGTCGAATAGTTGTAGGCCTCGGCCGCGCCCGCTGCTCGACCAAAGACCCCATACAGATTTGGCCCCGTCATGTTCGGCCCGCCCTCGGTGATCGTGTGGCAGGAGCGGCAGCGGGCAAAGACCCGCTGTCCGTTGGCGAGGTCGGCCGCATCGTAGGGCGCGGGCAGGGTAGCCAGCAGAGCCATCTTCTGCTCCGCCGTCAGGGCCGGGCGGGTCGGACGCGCGGGCTCCTGGCTCGCCTCCTGGCCACAGGACGCCAGGGCCAGTCCGGTGATCGTCAGGACGATGAGGGCGCGGGTCATGCAGGGCTCCGGAACTATCGGCTGGTGATACCGCAATCGCGCGAGCGGGCAAGCGGCCTGCGACGCCGCGACGGGGTGGACGCGGACCCGTCGCGCCTGATAATCACTGTCAACTGAAGGCGCGGATCCGCGCCAGCGTCGACCAGAGTATCCATGTCCCAACCCTCCAAACTCAGTCAGGCCCGCTGCGGCGACCGCGGCGTCATCGTCCAGGTCGGCGATCACTGCCACCATCAGGACCATGCGCTGGAGCTGGAGCGTCGCCTGCTGGAGCTGGGCTTCGTCGAGGGCGCGACCGTCGAACTGCTGCACGAGGGGCTGTTTGGACGCGACCCCATCGCCATGAAGGTCGATGACATGCGGGTCGCCCTGCGCCGGCACGAGGCGGCCAGCATCACGATCCAGCTCGACAGCGCGGCGGTCGCCTGATGGATATGGCCTTGCGTGCGGCGCGGATCGCGCTGGTCGGAAATCCCAACAGCGGCAAGACCGCCCTGTTCAACGCCCTGACGGGCGCGCACCAAAAGGTGGCCAACTATGCGGGCGTGACGGTCGAGCGCAAGGAGGGCCTGATCCGCGCGACCAGCGGCCGGACCCTGTCCGTGCTGGACCTGCCCGGCACCTATTCCCTGCGCGCCCGCAGCCCGGACGAGGAGGTCACGCGCGACGCCGTCCTGGGCAAGCTGGTCGGCGAGGCCGAGCCGGATGTGGTGGTCTGCGTCGCCGATGCGACCAATCTGCGCCTGGTCCTGCGGCTGGTGCTGGAGCTGAAGGCCGTGGGGCGGCCCATGGTCCTGGCCGTCAACATGTACGACATCGCCCAGCGTCAGGGTCTGCGGATCGACCTGGAGGGTCTATCGCGCGAGCTGGGTGTGCCGGTGGTGACGACCACCGCGACCCGCCGACGGGGCATTCCCGAACTGGTCGCCGCGATAGAGGAAACGTTGGGCAGTGCGACACCCGGCCAAAACGACTGGACTGCGCCCGACGCCTCCGGCCTGCGCGCCAATGCCCGCGAGGCCGAGCGGATCATGAAGGCCTACGTCAAGCCGCCCGAACAGCCAGATACGCTGACGGGACGGATCGATACCGTCCTGCTGCATCCCGTGGCGGGCCTGGTCATCCTGACGGCCCTACTGTTCGTGATGTTCCAGGCGGTCTTCACCTGGGCCACGCCGCTGATGGACGGCATCGAGGCTTTGCTGGGCGGTCTGGGAGCCTGGGTCGCCACGGTCATGCCGGATACCATCTGGCAGAGCCTGATCGTAGACGGCCTGATCTCGGGCGTTGGCAGCGTGCTGGTTTTCCTGCCGCAGATACTGATTCTGTTCCTGTTCATCATCGTGCTGGAGGACCTGGGCTATATGGCCCGGGCGGCCTTCCTGCTGGACCGGATCATGGGGTTTGCGGGCCTGCATGGCCGAGCCTTCATTCCCCTGCTGTCCAGTGTGGCCTGCGCCATTCCGGGCGTGATGGCGGCGCGGGTGATCGACAACAAGCGGGATCGCCTGACCACCATCATGGTCGCGCCCCTGATGACCTGTTCAGCGCGGATTCCGGTCTACACCCTCATCATCGGGGCCTTCATTCCGAACGAGACGGTCTGGGGCTTCCTCAGCCTGCAAGGCCTGGTCATGTTCGGTCTGTATCTGGCCGGGATCGTCAGCGCCCTGGTCGTGTCGTTCGTCATCCGGCGCATCTTCTGGCGAGGTGCCGTCGAGCCCTTCATGATGGAGCTGCCGGCCTACAAGCTGCCGGATATCAAGAGCGTGCTGTTCAATCTGTGGCTCCGTGCCCGGATCTTCATCGAACGGGCGGGGCGGATCATCCTGCCGCTGATGATCATCGTCTGGGCCCTGTCGACCTTCCCATATCCGCCCGAGGGCGCGACCGGTCCGGCCATCGACTATTCCTTCGCCGGTATGATCGGCAAGGCGCTGGAGCCCATCTTCGCCCCCATCGGCTTCAACTGGCAAATGGTCATAGCCCTGATCCCCGGTATGGCAGCGCGTGAAGTGGCCGTAGCGGCCCTGGGCACTGTCTATGCCGTCGCCGATCCGGAGAGCGCGACCAGTCTGCTGGGCTCCACGCTGGCGGCGCAATGGTCGCTGGCGACGGGCCTGGCGTTCCTGGCCTGGTACATCTTCGCGCCCCAGTGTGTGGCGACCCTGGGCGTGGTCCGGCGCGAGACCAACTCCCTGGCCTGGACCTGGGCCATGATCGTCTACATGTTCGCCCTGGCCTATCTGGCGGCCTTCGTGACCTACCGGGTGGCGGTGGCTCTGGGAGGCGGGTAGGAGGGCCGGGCAGGAAAAGTCGATCTCGGACGGCCGGACAGCTTTGCGTGAGCCCGAAGGAGCCAATCCATGAACCGTGTGCATTTCAACCTCATCGGTGGCGAGTGGGTTACGGGTCAGGGGTCTGCCCCCAATCATAACCCGTCGAATCTCGACGAGCCTGTCGGTGACTATGCCCGCGGTGGGGCCGAAGACGCCACCGCCGCCGTCGCGGCCGCCCGTACGGCGTTTCCGGCCTGGTCTATGCGCAGCCCGCAGGACCGGGCCGATGTGCTGGACCGTGCCGGGACGCTGGTGCTGGACCGACGCGAAGCTCTGGGGCGACTGCTGTCGTCAGAAGAGGGCAAGACACTGGCCGAGGGGATCGGCGAAGTGGTGCGAGCCGGGCATATCCTGAAGTTCATGGCCGGCGAGGCCTTGCGGCTGACCGGCGAGCGCATCGCCTCGACACGGCCGGGCGTGGACGTCGAAATCACCCGCGAACCCGTCGGTGTCTTTGCCCTGATCACGCCCTGGAACTTTCCGATGGCTATTCCGGTGTGGAAGGCGGCACCTGCGATCGCTTTCGGCAACTGCGTTGTCCTGAAACCCGCCGAAGCGACGCCGGGATGCGCCCATGCCTTGGCGGAGATACTGATGGAGGCTGGCCTGCCCGCCGGTGTCTTCAACCTGGTGATGGGACCCGGGCGCGTCGTCGGCGATGCCCTGATCAACGATCCCGGCATCGACGGTGTCAGCTTTACGGGATCGGTCGGCACCGGGCGAGCGATCGCGGCACGATGTGCAGGTCTCGGCAAGCGGGTCCAGTGTGAGATGGGGGGCAAAAACCCTCTGGTCGTCCTGGATGACGCGGACCTTCCCAAGGCGGTCAACGCGGCCTTGAACGGGGCCTTCTTCTCTACCGGTCAGAGGTGCACCGCTTCGTCGCGCCTGATCGTGACGGAGGGTGTCCATGATCGATTTGTGGCTGCCCTGAGCGAGGCCATGCTGGCGCTGAAGGTTGGCCATGCCCTGGACCCGGCGACCCAGATCGGGCCTGTCGTCGATCAGGGTCAATATGACAAGGACCGCGAGTTCATACAGATCGCAGCCGCAGAGGGCGGGCGCATCGTAGGGGGCTCGGTTGTCCCTGCGGACACGCGGGGATATTTCCTGCAGCCCGCGCTGGTAGTCGGCACGGAACCCGGCATGCGGATCAACCGCGAGGAGGTGTTCGGCCCTGTCGCCAGTGTGTTGAGGGCGCGCGACTACGAACACGCGCTGCAGTTGGCTAATGACAGCGAGTTTGGGCTGTCGGCCGGCATCTGTACGGAAAGCCTGTCCAGGGCGCGTCACTTCCTGCGTCATGCCCAGGCGGGCATGGTAATGGTCAATCTGCCGACGGCGGGAGTCGATCCCCATGTGCCTTTCGGCGGTCGCAAGGGCTCCAGCTTCGGTCCGCGCGAGCAGGGCAGCTATGCCCGGGAGTTCTACACGGTCGTGAAGACAGGGTACATCGGCTGAGGCTCCGCCGATCAGGCCTGACGGGCGGATCGTTCGTCAGAAACTCTGATACTGGCCGCCCAGCGCATAGGTGAAGCCCACGGGCAGGGCATTGCGGAACTGGGTGACGAAGTTGGCGACCTCGCCCAGCGTCGTGCGCGGCACGAAGAGGATGTCGCCGCGCCGCAGGGCGATCACCTCGCCGCGACGCGGCCGAAGGTCCGCCGCGCGCAGCATGCGTGTGCCACCGCGACCGCGCCGGATCAAAGCCACTTCCTGTTGACGCGCTGTAGGCAGGAAATCCCCGGCCTGGATGATGGCCTGATAGGCGTCCAGATCGCCGTTCATTTCGATCATGCCGGGCGTGCGGACCTCGCCCCCGACCCAGACGCGGATCGGTCCGGCGGTCTTCAGCGTAACCTCGACCATCGGCCGGCGTAGCTGGCTGGCATAGGCAGACGAGGCATCGGCCTCCAACTCGGCAATGGTCCGATCCGCCGCCATCAACTGTCCGACCAGGGGCAGGGACACGCGTCCGTCCGGTCCGATCCGCTGGGTCCGGGTCAGCTCCGTGGCCGTCGGGGTCGCGATCTCGATCTCGTCCCCGGGGTACAGGACATATTCCTGCTCGGCTTCGCTCCATTCGGAGAAGCCGATCTCCGGAAAGCTGTTGCGGTCCAGGCTCTGGACGCGATTGCCGCCGGGTTCCGTGCCCGAGCCCATCAGGCGTGAGGCCATGCCGCCGGTGCTTGCGCAGCCGCTGACCATCCCGGTGGCCAGGGCACCCATGCCGAACAGAAGCAGGCGGCGGTCGAGGAGCATGGCAGAATCGGTCCTGGAGGCGATGTTGACCCACACGTTAGCGGACATGGGTAACCATCAGTTAACGCCGGTGGCCCAAGGCTTATCTCCACAGACCGATTTGATGGAATCAGTGCGCGCCATGCGTTCGACGGCCTACACCACAGCCCGCCCGCGCTACGGCTTCATGGACGTCGTCGGCCTGCTGTTCCGCGAGCTAATGCTGATGATCGCGGTCTTCCTGCTGATCTTCGCCATCAGTGCCGCCGTCGTCCTGACGATGAAGAAGACCTATACCTCCACCGCCAGCATCTATGCCGGCGTGGGTCAGGAATATGCCTATCAGGCCCGGGTGGGCACGATCACCGAGCGGGGCCAGACGCTGGAGTCCGACGCCGTCGCCCAGTCCGAGGCCGCCATCCTGAACAGCCTGGGCGTCAAGCGTCGCGCTGTTGAGGTGCTTGGCCCCGCCGCCGTCCTGGGTCCCAGGGCCAAGGGCACACGCGCCGAACAGGTGACGGCAGCGGTCAAGGCCATCGACGGCGGTCTTGGCGTCGGCGTTACGCCGGGCAGCGCCATCATCTCCGTCTCCTACGAAAGCGGCGACCCGGAACGCGCGGCTACGGTGCTGAATGCCGTCATCGACCAGTATCTGGTCCAGCGCCGAACCCTTTTCCGCGACCGTGCGGCCCCGGCCATCGCCAGCCAGCGCGAGGCCTTCGAGGATGAACTGGGCGACGCCGACGCCGCCTATGAAAACTTCCTGCGGACCAACAACATCGGCGACTTCGCCACGGCCAAGGCGACCTTGGCCGCCACCTATCAGACGACCTATGCCGAAACCCTGTCGGTCCGCGCCCAGCTCAGTCAGGCGTCGCAGCGGCTGGCCACCCTGGAGCGCCAGCTGGCCCAGCAACCGGCCGAGGTCGTCCTGCAGCAGGATCTGAATGTTCAGGCCCAGGATCAGATCCTGACCCTGCGGACCCAGCGCGAGAACCTGCTGGCGCGCTATAACGAGGACGCCCAGCCCGTGCGTGATCTGGACGAGCAGATCGCTCAGCTTCAGGCCTATGTGGCCACCGGCACGACGGTCGGCGCGCGCGAGGTCCGCACGGGCCCCAGCACCATTTTCACCGAGATCGAGACGACCCGCATAAACGCCGCCGCCGACCGCGACGCCCTGCGCGCCCGCCTGGGCATTCTGGAGGGTCAGCTGGCGCAGCTGCGCGCCCGCCAGGCCGAGCTGACCCAGCTGGAATCGACCAACGCCAATCTGGCCGGCAACCGCGAGGTCCTGACCGCCTCCATCCGCGACTTCCAGCAGCGCGAGAGCGCGGCCCGCGCCGACAGTGCCCTGGTCGCCGCCGGGGCCGACAACGTTAATGTCATCGCCCGCGCCGAGGCCCCGACGCGGGGCACCAGTCTGAAACTGCCTCTGCTGGCCGCCGCCTTCCTGTTTGCGGGGCTGACGGCCCTGTGCGTGGGCCTGCTGCGGGTCTTCACACGGCGGGGCTATCCGACACCGGCCACCGTCGGGCGGACCATGGACCTGCCGGTTCTGGCCGTCGCACCGATGAAGACCGCACCGCGCGGCGCATGATAGGCTTGAAGCCTGTCGTGAGCGCGTAACGATTCGCATGGTCGATCTGACATCCGAAATGGCGGCCCTGTGGGCGGCATTGGGACCCGCGCCGGGCCATCGCGGACGTGTGATCCAGATCGCGGCGGCCAATACCGGCGAAGGCGTCTCCACCGTGGCCCGCGAGTATGCGCGGCTGGCGGCAGTGCGCGCGCGCAAGCCCGTCTGGCTGATCGACGCCGACCTGGCCCAGCAAGGACAACTGGACGCCGTGACCCAGGCGCCCGATCGCTTCGGCAAGCTGGGCAAGGCGGCGATCGCCACGCCCGACGGCTCCATCTTCTATGCGGTGACGCCTCGCCTGATGGACCGCGGCGGACGGCCCGTGCATCCCGCGCGTCTGCTGACCGCGAGACCGTGCCTGGGCGGGCGGCTGTGGGTGACGAAGTTCGCGGCGGAAGCTCTTAGGGCCGGTCAGCGCGCCGAGGCCATCGGCGATCCCCGTTACTGGGACGCCCTGCGCCGCCATGCCGATACGGTGGTGATCGATGCCCCGGCCGCAGACCGCAACGACCTGTCGATCACCCTCGCTCCCATTGTCGATTCGACCGTGATCGTGGTGGCGGCAGGCAGCACGGCCCCGAACGAGCCCCTGATCCTGCGCGACGAAATCGAAGCCGCCGGCGGTCGCATAGCGGGCGTCGTCGTCAACCGCTCGACGTATGAGCCCCCGGCGTTCCTGAAGAAGCTGGCGGGTTAAGCCTTCGCCTTCTCCAGTCGTGCCAGCTCGCGTGCACCGTAAAAGTGCGGCTCGAACCCCTTCATCCAGAACAGCTTTCCGACACCGCGTGCGGTCCGGTCATACATCCCGGCACGGCGTGGGCTTCGGACGATGGCCAGCGCGACAGAGCCCGCACCCCACACCCCGGCCTGCGCCGCCCCGATCAGCATCCACCGCGCCACACCTGCCCAATCCTTTGCCGCTGCCGCCGTCTGGCTGGGCCCCTGGCCATAGGCGAAGGCGCGGGCCAGAGCATAGCGCAGGGTGGCCCGGTGCGGCGGCGCAAATTCTTCGACCCAGGCGGCGGCGGCCCAGCCGAACCGACCGCCGCGCGCCGACAGCGCCGCGAACAGGGCATCATCCTCGCCGCCCGCCTGATCCGAGGACGTGTTGAACGGGGCCGGGCCGGGCAGGGCGGTCGCCCGCACGATCAGGGAGTTTCCGCACCCCCAGGGCTGGTCGATCAGTCGGGTCGTTGTCGGCCCATGCCGCCCGAAGAACCGCTCCAGATAGGGCTGCAACCAGCGCTCTGCCGACGGAGCCCGCCCTGTGATGGGGCCGAACACCACATCGGCGCCGGTCTGCGTCTGTCCCTCCAGCAAGGCCGCGAGCCAGCCGGGCGAGGCGACCTCGTCGTCGTCCAGAAAGGCGATCAGCGCTGCCTGGGTCGCTGCCAGCCCGGCATTCCGCGCCGTGGCCACGCCCGGCACCGGCGCATGCACATAGGTCAGGGGCCAGGGCGTCTCGGCCTGCAGCCTCCCGACCAGATCGCGCGCCGAACCCTTCGGGTCGTTATCGACCACCACGACCTGGCCCACCCGATCCCCAACCGCCTGTTGGGCGAAGACCGAACGCAGCGCATCGCGCAGGCCGTCGGGCCTTCGCAGGGTCGGGATGATGACGGCGACATCCCCCATCATCAGATCGCGTCCGCATAAAGCGCCGCGCGGTACAGGCGCAGCGAAAAGGCCCGCGCCTTCACCGGCAACCAGGCCGCTTCCGCCCCGCCGCGCATCATCTTCCGCCACAGCGGCAGACCGGGCACACGCTTCAGCATCCGCGCCACCTTGTGGCTGGGATAGGCTGCAACGATCTCCGGGTGGCGCTGGGCCATGCGGGCGAAGTTGGGGGCCGACTGCTCGTATTTGCCAGCCAGGGCCTGGACGGTATCCAGCCCCATATGCGTGGCCGGATTGTCGATGTGCAGCACCTCGAACCGCCGCGCCACCCGCATGGCCCACTCCACATCTTCCCAGCCCCAGCCGGTGAAGCCGGGATCGAAGGCCTCGGCCTCGAACACATCGCGCCGGACCAGCAGGTTGGAGGTGTAGACGTATTTCTCGGGCTGCTTCGCCCGTTCCACATGGCCCACGCACTCGGATGCGGCCGCCAGCGCCCGGTGCACGGCGAACCTCGCATCCGTGGGGGCTTGAAGCAGGGAGAAGCCGCCGAAGGCCACGGCCGGGTCGCGCGCCTCCATCAGGTCGGCCCAGGTCCGCAGGAAGAGATCGGTGTCAGGCCGCATGTCGCTGTCCAGAAATAGCAGCGTACTTCCCCGCGCCGCCGAGGCCAGCCGGTTGCGCCCGATCGCTCGTCCTTCGTTGGCGGTCAGGGTGATTAGGCAGACGGGAAGGGTCAGGCTCGCAAGTTGCTGTGTCAGCCGCGCGGTCAGAGCCGCATCGCTAGTACCGTCATCCAGCAGGATGATCTCGACCGAACCTGCCAGCGCAGCTGCCTCGCGCTCCAGCATCTCGAGCAGAGCCGCCGGATCATCCCGCAGGAAGGGGGTCAGGACAGACAGTCGCGGCTCCGCGGCCTGCCACGTCGGGCTGAAGGTCAGGTGCGCGTTCATGCCGTCGCGCCCCGTGCCCGCAGGCGTGCGGCCAGACCCAGCGCTACATCTCGTATGCCCGAGGCATTCAGCGTCAGCACCACCGCCGCATAGACCACGCCCCCGACGGCCGCATCCATCACCAACTCCGCGAACCCGCCAATGGCGGGCAGGGCCAGAACGGCCAGCGCCATTACCCCCGTCGCAATCAGGCATCGCACCAGGGCGTCCCAGGGCACAGGCAAGGCGACGACCCACCGCCCGATCAGCCAGGTCGCCAGCAGGCCCACGGCGAAACTCGCCGCCGTCGACCAGGCCGCCCCTACGAGGCCAAAGCGCGGCACCAGGATGAAGTTCAGCACGATGTTCAGCACCGCCGGAATGGCCATGGCCCCCAGCAGCCGCCTGGTCTTGCGTCCCAGGGTGAAGGCCTGGCCGAAATAATAGGCCGTCAAGCCGAACAGCAGGGCCGACAGGGCGATCCACGGCGTCACGCTGGTTGCCGCCACCCGCAACTCCTCGCCGATCAGCACCTCCGACAGGGGCCGCGCCACCAGCGCCACCCCGGCGGCGGCGGGCAGGCCGATCAAGAAGAAGGTCGAAGCCTGTTCCCGCGCGGCGATCTTCAGCTGGCTCAGCCCCCCGCGCTCCAGCGCCATGACCATGGCCGGCTGACCCGCAGTGCCCAGCCACAGGAACATGACGTCCAGCGTCCGGTTCGCGATGGAATAGCTGGCGTGATAGGCCCCCACCGCCGCCTCATCCATATAGAAGGCCAGCAGAAACCGGTCGGTCGAGGCCAGCACCACCGTCAGCGCCAGCGAGGCCGCGATGGGATAGCCGTATAGGGCATACTCCCGCACCCGCGCCCGCTCCAGTCGCCCTCCGGCTCCATGCTTCAGCTCTCCCGGCAGGATGAAGGGCAGGGCGATCAGCGGGGCCAGCCCCAGCCCCAGCAAAGGGGCCGCGCCGCCTGCGCCCGCCAGCGCAAAGCCGACGCCGATGCTCAAGCCCCCGACGGCCACAGCCATGTCCAGACGCGCCGCCTTGGACACCTCGCCCGCCGCCCGATACCGCTCTTGCGCCAGCTTGCTGAACGCTCGGATCGGACATCCGGCCAGTCCCGCCGCCAAAGCGATCTTCAGCAGCGGATCGGCCGGCCACAGCCACAGCACCAACGCCACCACCGGCACGAAACCTAGCGTCAGCAGACCGGCGGCGCGGTACAGGCTGGCAAAATGGCCGACCAGGTCGGCCCCCGGCTTCGACGAGGCCCAGAACCGGGCCATCGACGCCTCCATCCAGCTGAACACCGCCACATGGGCCAGGGTCAGGACGGAGAACGCCAGGGCATACCGCCCGAAATCCTCCGGGCTCAGCAGGCGCGTGAACACGATGATGGCCAGAAAGCCGACCACCCCCTGCACGATATTGGCGGGCAGATAGCCCCAGACCCCGCGCCAGAACATGGCTCAGCGCACCGCGCTGCGGTCGCCCAGCAGGACGGGCACGGTGATCGCCATGATCCACAGGTCCAGCCAAAGCGACTGGCGCTCCACATAGTCGATGTCCAGTTGCACCCGGCGGCGCACGTCCTGAGCTGTGTGCAGCGGCCCGCGCGAGCCGTTGACGGCGGCCCAGCCGGTCATGCCCGGCTTGATACGGTGGCGATGGGCGTAGTCCGCGACCAGCCGCGCGCTCTCCACATGGCCGGTCTTCATGCCGATGGCGTGGGGCCGGGGCCCGACCAGAGACATCTCGCCGGTCAGCACGTTCAGCAGTTGCGGCAGCTCGTCCAGACTGGTCTTGCGGATGAAGCGACCCACGCGCGTCACCCGGTCGTCGTCCTGGGTCACCTGACGGCTGGCGGTGGCGTCGGCGGTCTCCTGGCGCATAGAGCGGAACTTCCAGACCACGATCTCCTCGTGATTGAAGCCATGGCGACGCTGGCGGAAGAATATCGGCCCCGGGCTATCCAGCCGGATCGCCAGCGCGACCACCGCAATCACGGGGGCCAACAGGATCAGCGCAAGAAGGCCGATGAAAAGGTCCTGCATCCGCTTGTTGAAGGCCCGCCTGTCCGGATCGACCGGCCCCTGGATGTCCGCCAGAGGTGCCGCCGCCAGTCGGTCCAGTGCGGAATTGGTTTCCTCCACTCCCGTCGGCTCGACCAGCAGGGTCACCTCATTGGGCAGAAGGCTGAGCCGGTTGTTCAACTCGCGCACCCGTGCCTCGGCCTTCGGATCGATGGCCAGCACGATCCGGTCGACATAGGGCGTCATCTTGTGGCTCAGCAGGTCGTCCGCCGTCCCCAGCACCGGCACCCCCTCGATGGCCGTCGGCGCGCGCGCCAGCCGGTCGTCGAAAATGCCCAGCACATTCAGATCGCGCCGCTTCAGCGCCTCGCGGATCAGGCTCTCGGCCCGCCGCGTCGCCCCGACCAGCACGATATTGGGCGTTAGAGCTCCGGAAGCCCGCCATTTCCGCACCAGCCCGCCCCAGCCCATGTGCAGTCCGGTCATGGCGATCAGCGTCAGCGCGATCCAGCTCAACACTCCGACCCACTGCCCCTGCGGAGCACCCGTGAACGCCAGACTGCCCAGGGCCGCGATCCCGCCGACACCCACGATGGCGACCACCGACGTCAGATGCGACGAGGCCGACTGCCGCCGCGAAAAGCGATATCGGCCCAAGGACCGCATCAGGGCCAGCACCACCACCGCCCCGATCACATAGGGCGCGACATGGGCCAGGGGGCTCTGGAAGACGCTGTCGGGCGTGCTCAGCGCCGCACAGCCCAGACTGATCGCCACCACGGCCAGAACATCAAAGGCGCGGAAATAATGGGCGGCCAGGCGCGAGGCATGGCGTTGCCGCGCATTCAGCCAGACATCCGGCCGAAAGGGCCCGCGTCGCGCGGCGCTGTCGTCACCGCGTGACGCCTTCCTGCGACCCTTGGCCAGGGCCTGCAGGCCCACGACCGCCTCCGCCACGGCCTCGCCCGCGACGGCATCCTCGCGAACGGGGTCGGGCAACAGGCGGGCGGCATCGGGCATGAAGTGGGCACAGAACGGCTGCGGAAGAACAGCGCCCATCCTGCCCCATGTGCCCTCACTGTCGCGTTAACAGGCTGATTTTTCATGGAGTGGCGGAGACGCAGGGATTCGAACCCTGGGTACCCCTTACAGGGTACGACGATTTAGCAAACCGTTGCTTTAAGCCACTCAGCCACGTCTCCGGTAAGCGGGTGATTAGCCGAGGGCGATGGCTTGCGCAACGGGGTCTGCGGCGATCGCCTTAACTTGACGCGGCGTGACCTTGGCACGCCTGCTTTCCCGGTCTAGGTCCATGTCCTCAACCGGTCCTCGGGACCGATCAGCAGAGGAAATGCACATGCCCGATCTGGCTCAAGTCACCGAACACATCCGCGGCGCCGTGGGCGACAACTCCGGTCTGGGCAAGACCGTGAAGCTGGACCTGGGCGACACTGGCAAGATCTACATCGACGGCGCCTCGGTCCCGAACACCGTGACCAACGAGGACAAGCCCGCCGACGCCACCGTCTCCATCGGCTGGGACGATTTCATGGCGCTGTCCGAGGGCAAGCTGGACCCGATGATGGCCTTCATGCAGGGCAAGCTGAAGATCGCCGGCGACATGATGATCGCCCAGAAACTGGCTCCGCTGCTGAAGCGCTAGGCCGCACAAGACCTCTCCCTCCCCCTCGCGGGGGAGGGTCGTCGTCGCATCGCGGCGACGGGGTGGGGGCGGCTCGGCAAAGTCATCACGCCGGTGCTTCCCTCGCTCCAGCCCCTCCCACCCGGTCGCTGACGCGACCACCCTCCCCCGGAGGGGGAGGGAGAAGCCGCGAGCGCTCCCATGGACTTCAAACATTCCGACAAGGCCCTGCACTGGCAGGAGCGCGTGGAGCGCTTTCAGGCCGAGCACGTCTTGCCCCATGCCGAGGAATACTGGGCCCAGGTCCACGCCGACCACACCGTCCAGCCCCCCGCCATGGAGGCGATGAAGGCCAAGGCGAAAGAGGCCGGTCTGTGGAACATGTTCCTGCCGGGCGATCACGGCGCGGGCCTGACCAATCTGGAATACGCCCCCCTGGCCGAGATCATGGGTCGTCACCTGTGGTCGGCCGAGGTCTACAACTGCAACGCCCCCGACACCGGCAATATGGAAGTGCTCCATATGTACGGCAACGAGGCGCAACAGGCGCGCTGGCTCAAGCCGCTGATGGCGGGCGACATCCGCTCCGCCTTCCTGATGACGGAGCCTGAGGTGGCGTCGTCGGACGCGACCAATATCCAGACCTCCATCGTGCGCGACGGCGACGACTATGTGATCAACGGCCGCAAATGGTGGTCGACCAACATGGGCCACCCCAACGTCGCCATCGCCATCGTGATGGGCAAGACCGACACCGGTGCCGCCACCCACCAGCAGCAGTCCCAGATTCTGGTTCCCACCGACACCCCCGGCTTCCGGGTCGAGCGCATGCTGACGGTCTTCGGCTATGACGAACGCCCGATTGGGCATGCCGAGGTCGTACTGGACAACGTCCGCGTGCCCGCCGCCAATCTGATCGCCGGCGAGGGCAGGGGCTTCGAGATTGCGCAAGGCCGCCTCGGGCCGGGCCGTATCCACCACTGCATGCGTACCATCGGTGCGGCCGAGCGCGCGCTGGACCTGATGGTCAACCGCCTGCTGACCCGCACGGCCTTCAAGAAGAAGATCGCCGAACACTCGGTCTGGGAACAGCGCGTCGCCGACGCCCGCATCAACATCGAAATGTGCCGCCTGTCGGTGCTCAAGGCCGCCTGGATGATCGATCAGGCCGGGGCCAAGAACGCCAAGTCCGAGATCGCCCAGATCAAGGTCGCCGCCCCGCGCACGGCGCTGCAGATCATCGACGACGCCATCCAGGCCTTCGGCGGCGCCGGCGTCAGCGGCGACTTCCCCCTGGCCGAACTCTACGCGGGGGTGCGCACCCTGCGCCTCGCCGACGGCCCTGACGAAGTCCACAACCGCACCATCGCGCGGCTGGAGTACGCCAAGCACGGGGGGCGTGGGGGGTAGGGCATCACACGCCCTTCGGCGTCTGACAGGTCATCCCGGACAGCAGGCGGGGCACCGAGCCGAAATCGTCTTGCGCAATGGTTTCATTGGCGGTTTCGCACGGTGTCGGCAGCCAGGACTGTGAAGAGACTAAGGACTGCGATGCTTGGGCACACCTGGACGTGCAGAGCCGTGGCGGTCCTGTCAGTCCAACGCGAACTTGTCTCTGCGGACCGCAGGTAGGGCAGGGGAGACGACGCCTCTCCGGCGAGCGTCTTCCACTCAGCCAGGGCGGCTGAGCGTTGGGCCTTGTATGTCTCCCTGCTGATGAGGTGGCGGTCTTGGTTGAAATGGTTGTGGAAGGCGGCGTGGACGGAGCTTCACTTCTGCAGCGTCTTCATCTGCCGGAACCTCAGCATCGCTCGCTCGCTCTCGTCGTCGGAATGGCAGATGTGAGTTCTCCACCCTGTTGTTGGCCCGCCTGCCAACCTCCTGCTTGTCGGTGTTGCCGAGGTCCTTCATCGCCGCCTTGTCGGAGCGCAGACCGTCGGTGGTGATGACGTTGGCCCGCCCGTGCCGCTTCATCAGCTTCTTCATGAACTTCAGCGCCGCCGGCTTGTCTCTGGTCTTGCTGGTAAAGGATTCCAGCCCCTCACCCTCGTGGTCCACGGCGCGCTAGAGATAGTGCATCTCGCCGTTGGTCTTCACCTAGACCGCGTCGAGGTGCCACCGTCAGTGAGTGAAGGCGCGCATCATCTGGACCGCTTCCTGCGGATCTCGGCGGCAAACATCGGACCGAACCTGTTCCACCAGAGCCGCACCGTCTCATGGCAGATGTCGATGCCCCCGCTCGGCCAGCAGGTCCTCCACGTTCCGCGGGGACAGCGGGTACTTCACATTCAACATCACCGCGAGCCGAATGACCTCGGGTGACCTGTCGACGTAGCGAAACGGGTTGGTGCTCTTGGCCATAGCGACGATGCTGGGAGGACCGGATTACCGGCTGGATAAGTTTTGGCTGACAGAGCCCGCGTGTCTGACTCAACGCGGCGGCTGGTGAGATCCGTTTCTGGGGCCTGATCAGCCGGATGTTCGGGTGCGAAGAAGTCTGGAAACCGACGAGGTCTGCTTACCGCGATGAGGGAAGGTTGGCGGCCCTGAAAGCAGCGCGTACCGCAAATCTTCAAACGGGTTTGATTCGAAACATCGCCGCCGTGAGGCCATGCCTTGCGAGTTTGTCATAGAGCGTCTTTCGCGCAATCCCGAGCGTGGTCATCACGGCCGCGATGTTTCCGTTGTGGGCGACGAGCGCTTCTCGTATCAGCTCTGCCTCATAGTGACCCGTCCTCTCCGCCAGGGTCGATGTATGGTCGGCGACTTGCGCGGTCTCGTGGATGCCCAACACGACGGCATTGGCATAGTTGGAGAGTTCACGCAGGTTTCCGGGCCAGTCGTGCTCGACCAGGGTGCGTCGGACCTGGTGTGTCATGGTCGGTGGGCTACGGCCCATGCGTCGAGAAGCGTTCCCGAGCATCGAGGCGAACAGCACAAGAATGTCGTCCTGGCGCTCGCGTAGTGGCGGGACTCTGAGCCTGACGACGTTAAGGCGATAGTAAAGATCCTCGGCGAGATCGCCTCTGGCGACAGCGGCAGCGGGATCGGCCTTGGTAGCGGCCAGAACGCGGATGTCGAGGCCGATAGGAACCGAAGCGCCCAGCGGGAGAATTTCACGCTCTTCCAGAGCGCGCAGGAACAACCGCTGCATGGGCTTGGAGGCCTCGTCAATTTCGTCAAGAAACAGAGTGCCTTGATGGGCGCGCGCAAACTGGCCCTCTCTGCGTTTGATGGCACCGGGAAATGCGCCTGCCTCGTGGCCGAACAGCAGACCCGGCGCGTCAGTTTCAGACAAGGCCCCGCCCGAAACCGCCACGAAGGGGCGGAGGCGGCGGCGACCGAGGTTGTGGATCGACCGCGCAACGGCCTCTTTGCCGACGCCGGTTTCGCCCTCGATCAAAACATCGACCTGCGCGTCGGCCAGCTGCGCGATGACATTGCGAAGTTGCCGAACCGCGGGACTATCGCCCATCAATGGCAGGGCGTCACTAGCTTCGTCGGCGGCTTGGGCCAGCCGACGGTTGTCCAAGACCAGAGCGCGCTTCTCGAGCGCCCGGCGAAGAGTCACGATCAGCCGCTCAGGGGCAAACGGTTTCGTCAAAAAGTCGTAGGCACCGAGCTGAATGGCTTCGACGGCTTCAGCCACATCGCCGTGGCCGGTCATGATAATCACCGGCAGATCGGGGTCGATCTGAGCCAGTCGACGCGCAAGCTGACGACCATCCAAGCCCGGCATTCGCAAATCGGTCAGGACGACACCCTGGAAATCCTCCCGAATGGCTCTAAGCGCAAACTGGGCGTTTCCGTGTGCTGAAACGAGGAATCCAGCCAGGCTCAGCCGCTCCGCCAGTGCCTGACGAAAGTCCTCGTCGTCATCGACCAGCATGACGCGGGAGAGGGACTGATACTTCATGGTTTGGACCGGTGCAGGCTGATCCGAAAGACGGTTCCTTGCGTCGAAGGTTCATGATCGAGTTCGCCACCAAAGCCGGTGACGATATCGCGGCTGATGACTAGCCCCAGTCCCATGCCGGCCGTCTTGTCGGTAGCGAAGGGGGTGAACAGTTTCTCGCGAATGGCTGGTGACACCCCCGGACCGTTATCGGTCACCCGGATGATGACCCGGTCGGCATCGGTTTCGATGTTGCAACTAATGTGGGGTTTGCTCCGGCCCGCGACCGCTTCCGCTGCGTTCTGGATCAGGTTGATGAGCACCTGTTCCAACCGGACCCGCTCGGCCTCGACCCAGAGGCCGTGAGGACCCATTCGTGACAATGGGATGGCTTGATCGCGCAGGCGCGATCCGAGGAGCAGCAAGGCCCCGTCCAGCGCAGTATCGAGATCGACCGGCACGACGGCGGACGCCGTCTTGCGGGAGAAGGCCCTCAGCTCATCGGTGATGCGGCCGACGCGCTCCGTCAGATCGGCGATCCGGTCCAGCGATCGTGCCGTCGAAGGGGTGTCGCCTTGGTCAAGATAGAGGTTGGCACTATCTGCGTACGTACGGATCGCCGCCAGCGGCTGGTTGATTTCGTGCGCCACGCCCGCCGCGATCTGGCCGAGTGTGGCGAGTTTGGTCGCCTGGATCAGGTCGTCCTGAAGGGCCTGTCGGGCCGCCTCCAGACGACGACGCTCGTCCGCTTCGTGGTGAAGCTTCTCGTTGGCCAAGCGGAGTTCACCGGTACGGAGATCGACCTGCTGCTCAAGTTCGGCGCGCGCGCGTTCTGCCTCGACCGATCGTTGCGCCGCACGATGCCTGCGACGCAGCATCCATCCTGCCACGCCGGCCAGCAGCAACACGCTCAATAAGGCCAGCCCTCTGGCGGCGCCTGTGGCGCGTCCGAGCGTGGCGTTGGCTGGCGTCAGAACATGGAGGGTCCAGTCCAGATCAGGCGTTGTCGCCGTGGCATGAAGATAGCGTCCTGGCGCGATGTCCTGGCTGATCCGAACAAGACCCTGAGATTCCACCCGGAAGGGAAGGTCGATGAGAGTGGCGCCTGCCGTCTGTTCCGTCGCGATCTCCCGCCGTCGATCCGCGCTCAGCGGACGGGTGGTGTGGAACCGCCAGTCTGGCTTTGTCGTGATCAGGACCACTCCATCCGCATCGGTCACATAGGTCGGCTCGCCCGCTGATCGCCACTGGGCCTCCAAGGCGTCGAACTCCACCTTGGTCACAATCACGCCGACGGCTGTGCCGTTGGAACGATCAATCCTGCGCGCGAGATAAAGACCTGGACGCCCACTGACGGTACCCAGAGCGAAGAAGGCGGAGCGCCCCCTGGCCATGGCCTCCGTATAGTAGGGACGAAAACTGTAGTCCGATCCGACGAAGCTGATCGGTTCGCGCCAGTTGCTGGCGGCCAGGGTGCGGCCTTCGGCGTCCATGACATAGATCGCCGCTGACCGGACCTCACGCGCCAGGGTTTCAAACTTCGAATTGACTTGGGCAACGCGTCCCGGCGATGGGGAGTCCAAAAGACCCAGGACGTCCGGGTCGCGCGCCAGGATCGACGGCGTGGCCTGCTGACGTTCGAGTTCACTCTGAAGCACCGCATTCTGGAGAACCGCCGTCGCGAAGGCCTGACGCCCCAGAGTGACCTCGGCATCTCGTCCAGCCAGCCAGCCCGCTACGAGCACCGCCAGTAGCCCTGTCACCAGAACGGTCAGGGCGAACAGACGCCATTGGCTGGCGTTAGACAGACTGGGCTTTGCCATGGCTGCACTATGCGGATATCCGCACGGATCGCCAGCCATCTGTGCGGAAACATGCACAGACGTCGTTAGCGTCTAGAATTCACTTAACAAAATCAATGAACTGGAGCGTCAGATAACGCGCTTGCCTGTGCGGTCGATTGGCTCGGATACTGAGGCAGACGCTTGGTCAGCCAAGCGCGGTTCGGGCGCGGAGACGCCCTCGGGAGGTCGAAGTCATGCTGATGCCCAAGGGCGACGGTTCGGTCGCGCGTGGTCCATGGTGGAAAACCCTGTACTTTTGGGTCTTGATCGCCATCGTGGCCGGCGGTGCCATCGGCCATTTCTTTCCCGAGTTCGGCGAAAGCCTGAAGCCGCTCGGCGATGCCTTCATCAAGCTGGTGAAGATGATCATCGCGCCGGTGATCTTCCTGACCATCGTGACCGGTATCGCCGGCATGCGGGACCTGAAACAGATCGGGCGGGTGGCCGCCAAGGCCTTTGCCTATTTCTTCTTCTTCTCGACCCTGGCCCTGATCATCGGCTTGATCATTGCCAATGTGGTTCAGCCGGGTCGCGGGCTGAACATCGACCCGGCGAGCCTGAACGCCGGGGCCGTCGCCCAGTATGCCAGCGCGGCGCATGAGACGACGATCGTCGGCTTCCTGACCGGCATCATCCCCGACACGTTGTTCAGCGCCTTCGTCGAGGGAAATATCCTGCAAGTCCTGTTCGTGTCGATCCTGTTCGGGATCGCCATGGCCATCATCGGCGATGCGGCGGCCCCGGTTCAGCGCGCGTTTGAATCCCTGAGCCAGATCGTCTTCAAACTGGTGGCCATACTGATGAAGGCGGCACCGATCGGCGCGTTCGGAGCCTTTGCCTTCACCATCGGGGCCTATGGTCTGGGCACCATCGCCAACCTCGCGGCCCTGATCGCCACCTTCTACCTGACGTCGCTGATCTTCATCTTCGGCATCCTGGGCCTGGTTGCCTGGGCCAATGGCTTTTCGATCTTCCGACTGGTCGCCTATTTGAAGGAAGAACTGCTGCTGGTGCTCGGCACCTCGTCATCCGAAGCGGCCCTACCCAGCCTGATGCAGAAGATGGAGCGGGCCGGAGCTGCCAAGTCGGTGGTCGGACTGGTCGTGCCCACGGGCTATTCCTTCAATCTGGACGGCACCAACATTTACATGACCATGGCGGCGCTGTTCATCGCCCAGGCCATGAACATCGACCTGAGTTTGCAGGACCAGATCCTGCTGTTGCTGGTCGCCATGCTGAGCTCCAAGGGGGCGGCAGGCATTACCGGAGCCGGTTTCATCACCCTGGCGGCGACGCTGGCCGTCGTGCCGTCGGTGCCGATCGCGGGCATGGCCCTGATCCTGGGTATCGACCGATTCATGAGCGAATGCCGGGCCCTGACCAACTTCATCGGCAATGCCGTGGCCACCCTGGTCGTCGCGCGCTGGGAGGGACAACTCGATCGCGAGGCCATGCATCTGGCGCTGGGGTCGAAGCCGAAAGCATTGGCCGCACCGCCCGACCCGGCGGCGGGCCCCGGAGACAAGGACGCCATAACGATCGATTGAACGATCGAGGCATTTGGGAGGAAAGACCATGAGAACCATTCATCGCACCCTGCTGCTGGGCGGCACCGCCTCCTTGGCCCTGTTTGCCTCCGCCGGTTTGGCGACGGCTCAGACTGCGCCGGGGACCACGGCCGACCCTGCCGTCGAGGCCACCGCGGACGACCAGGATCCATCGGCGACCGAGCTCGAAGAGATCGTCGTTGTCGGCTCTCAGATTCGCGGAGCCTCCACCACCGCCGCCCTGCCGGTCGTCGTGTTCGACCAGGAGCAGATTGACGCCATCGGGGCGTCGTCGGGGGACGACCTGATCCGCTCCATCCCCCAGATGGGCGATGTGCAGTTCGAGGAATCCAATGGACCGCAAACCAGCAACTCGGCTCGAGGCGACGTCAACTCCGTCGATCTGCGCTCGCTGGGCGTCGGCAATACCCTGGTGCTGATCAACGGACGCCGCATGGTCCAGCATCCGACCAGCCAGGGCACGTCCGACACCGGCACGGTGCCGGTGCTCAGCTACAACTCCAACGCCATTCCCGTGTCGGGGCTGGAACGTCTGGAAGTCCTGTTGGACGGTGCCGCCGCCATTTATGGTGCCGATGCCGTGGCCGGGGTGGTCAACACCGTCCTGCAGAACGACTTCGACGGCCTGCGCATGGAGGCGGAATACAGCGGGGCCGAGGGCACGGGCCTGCGCGAATTCGAGGCCAACATCTTTGCCGGCAAGGACTTTGATCGCGGCAACGTCTCGCTGTTCGCCAACTACAGCGACCGGTCGGCCCTGATGGCCGAGGACCAGGACTTCACCTTCAGCGACGACCTGCGGCCCTTCTTCGCCAATGAGCCGGGCTTCGAGACCTCGACCGTGCCGGATGGCCGGTCGTCCTATACGCCCTGGGCTCGATTGAGCACGCCCGGCAGCACCACGGCCGCAAGACCGCGCGTCAACGGGACCGTCGTGGCCACGGCGGCAGGTGCCTTCCGCATCCAGCCCCAGAGCTTCGGCTGTGCCGGAGCCAATCTGAACAACGGCCTGTGTCTGGTCAGTGGCGCGGGCTCCTACAACGGCGACATCCGCGAGCTGCGCTATGACACGCGCGCAGGGACGACCGTGCGGTCCGAACTGGAGCGGACCAATGTCTTCCTGACCGGCCATTACGATCTGACCGACAACGTCACCCTGTTCGGCGAGATCGGCCTGTACAGCGCCGAGAGCCGCGCCATCCAACCGCCGGTCATCAATCTGAACGAGATCTGGATCCCGGCGTCCAACTACTGGAACCCGTTCGGGCCAGTGACCTTTGCTGGCGGAGTGGCGAACCCCAATCGCCTTCAGGGCCTGACTAATGTGCCGGCGGCAGGCCTGCCGATCCGGCTGTCCAACTACCGCTTCGTGGACACCGGTTTCCAGACCGTGACGGTCAAGAACTTCCAGTCGCGGTTTCTGGGTGGACTGCGTGGCGAGTGGCGCGGGTTCGACTGGGAGGGCGCGCTCCTGTATTCTGAGGCCGAGGCCGAGGACATCTCGCCCAATATCAATATGACTGCGCTTCAACAGCAGCTGTCGCTGTCGACGCCAGATGCCTACAACCCCTTCTCCGGCGGCTGTATCGCCACGACAAGCGTCGGCGACTGCTCACCATCCAGCCCGGCCGCGATCGACGCCATCATGTTCGACATGCGCCGGTTCTCGCGCACCACACTGGCCCTGGCCGACTTCAAGATGTCGCGTCCAGACCTGTTCCAGCTGCCGGCCGGTCCAGTCGGCGTCGCGTTCGGGGCCGAGTTCCGGCGCGAGACCCAGTTCGACGACCGTGACGAGAACGTCGATGGCACCATCACCTTCACCGACAGCGTGACAGGCATAACCAATCCCTCGAACGTCGCGGCCGTCAGTCCCAATCCGGACACGCGCGGCAATCGAACAGTCGCCGGTGCCTTCGTCGAGTTCGCCGTTCCGCTGGTCTCGCCCGACATGAACATCCCGCTGGTCTATAGCCTGGACATGCAGGTCGCCGGACGGTTCGAGGAGTATTCGGACTTTGGCTCGGTGGCCAAGCCGAAGGTAGCCGTGGCCTGGGACATCATTGATGGTCTGCGGGTTCGCGGCTCCTACTCCGAGGGTTTCCGCGCCCCGAACCTGGAACAGGTCAACGCCACCCAGTATGCCCGTCTGGCAGGGGGCACGGACTTCATCCGCTGCGAACCGGCGCTGCGGGCCGGAACGATCGATTCCATGGCCCAATGCGGGCAAGGGGCCAGCGCGTCTCTGCTGATCTCCGGCAATCCGGACCTGCAACCCGAGGAAAGCACCAACCAGTCGATCGGCATCGTCTTCCAGCCGCGCTTCATCCCCGAAGGCTGGGGCGATTTCACCTTCACGGTCGATCGCTGGAAGATCGAGCAGGAGCAGATCGTCGGCCTGCTGGGGGCCGAGGCCGCGCTGACGCTGGACTATCTGAACCGCATTCAGGGCGGGTCGAACCCGAACGTCGTCCGCGCCGCGCCCGATGCTGACGATGTCGCCCTTTTTGATGGCAGCGGCCTGGCCCCAGTCGGGGAAGTGATCTCGATCAACGACCAGTTCGTGAACCTGCTGCCCCAGACGGTTGAAGGCATCGACTTCGGCTTCTCCTGGGCCAAGCGTCGGACGGAGTGGGGCACCTTCATTTTCCGCCTGAACGCCTCTCAGCTTCTGACCTATTCGCGCGAGCCGGGTGACATCATCGATTCCCTCTATGAGGCCCGCGAAAACGGTACGATCGATCCCCTGACACCCCTGCCGGACTCCAGCCAGTTGATCGCCGTGAACGGCCGGCCGGAATGGAAGGTCAGCACGACCTTCATCTGGCGCAGTGGACCGTGGCGGGCGGGTCTGTCGACCCAGTATGTCGGCGATGTGCAGCAGACCAGCCTGCTGAGTTCGACAGGCGAGCCCTGGGTCGTGCAGGATCAATGGATTGCCAATCTGTACGGCCAGTACACCTTCGACGGTCCGGGCTTCGCCTCCGGCACCGCCGTGCGCGTCGGGGTCCGCGATCTGGCGGACGAGGGTCCGTCGCTGGCTCAGAACGGCTATCTGGGCACGGTCCAGCGTCCGTATGGCCGGTCGTGGTATGTGAATGTTTCCAAGACCTTCTGATCAGGGTTGAGGCACAGACGGGAGTTCGGGGACATGAAACGACTGGGCCTTATCGCAGCGGCGCTTGTCCTGACCGCGTCGCCGGGTCAGGCACAGCCCAGCGAGCCGATGCCCCGAACGCAGCGGATCGATTGTCCCGCCTCGACCGGGCGCGGCACGCGCTGCGTGTCGGGCCAGGACGAAAACGGAGCCTGGTTCGTGGCGGCGGTTCCGGCCAACTGGAACCGTCGTCTGATCGTCCATTCTCATGGCGGGCCACGCACGGGGACGCCAGAAGCCGACGACGAACTGGAAGACCTGGACCGGTTCTCGGTCATGGTGCGCCACGGCTATGCCTGGATCGGCTCGACCTATCGTCGCAGCGGCTATGGCGTACGCATGGCGGCCGAAGACACGGACAACAGCCGCAAGATCTTCTGGTCCCTGTACGGCCGGCCCGAACGCACCCTGCTGCACGGCCAGTCCTGGGGCGGCAATGTCGCGGCCAAGGCGTCGGAGCTCTATGCAGGCAGCGCCGGGGATGGCTGGAACTATGACGGGGTCCTGATCACCAACGGCATCGTCTCAGGCGGGACGCGGGCCTATGGCTTTCGGGCCGATCTGAGAGCCGTCTATCAGTACTATTGCGGCAATCATCCCGCACAGAATGAGACCCAGTATCCCGTCTGGCAGGGCCTGCCGCTGGACAGCCGGATGACGCGGGCCGAGCTCCGTCGCCGGATCGAGACCTGCACCGGGGTGGACCAACCCGCTGCGCGTCGCACGCCCGAACAGGCGGCGACATTGCGCGACATCCTGGCCGTGACCGGTGTCGAGGAGGAAGAACTGGTCAGCCACATGAACTGGGCCACCTTCCTGTTCCAGGACATGGTGATGCGTCGTCTGGAGGGCCGTAATCCCTTCGACAACAGCCAGACCGTCTATACCGGCTCATCTGACGACGCAGCCCTGAATGCCGGGGTCGAGCGGTTTACCGCCGATCCTGAAGGTGTCGCCCTGCTGGCGCATGACGCCGACCTGAGCGGCCAGATCGTGCGCCCGACCCTGACCCTGCATGCTCTGAACGATCCGACAGTCAGTTACGACGTCGAGGTGCTGTACACGGCTACGGTCGCAGCCGCAGGCCGGTCGCAGTGGCTGGTCCAGGTGGCCACCGACGAGGCCGAACACAGCAAGCTGTCCGACGCTAGCTATATGACTGCCCTCGATGCTCTCGAGGGCTGGATCGATGCCGGCGTCCGTCCCGACCCTGCAGGCTTTCAGCCGAGATGCCAGGCCCTGTGGTCACGGCAGGGAGCGTGCCTGTTCGTCATGCCTGAAGGGTAGCAAAGCTTTTGAGCCGACCGTGCCGTTTCGCGGATTGCCGATTATGCGGGTTCGAGGGATGGAGCGCGACCAAATCGGGGGAGGGGAGGGCAGCAATGCGCCGATAGCAGACATAGGTTGCACGGCACAAAAACGACATTCAACCGACTGCTAAAGGCCTGCTTTGGGTCAAGTGCTAAGGCGCTTCCGACCCATAGCGGACATTGGCGCTCCATGACCGAAACGCAGCTCTTGATATGGCAGTGGTGATTGCATCCAGTGCTGTCGTTCAACGCACTCGACTTAGTGCCAAGACAAATGACCCACCCAGGATCGCAAGTGCTGCCCCTGCCGAATAGACAACCTGCAAATCTTCGCCAAACCACGTCACGGCGACCAGCGCCAGCGAGGGTGCCAGCATCTGGGCGGCGGTGGAGGCCACATTCATCAGGCCGAGGTCGCGGCCGGAGTCCCTTGGGCTGGGCAGCACCTCTGCGGCCAGAACCGCCTCGGTTATCCCGTACAGGCCGACACCGATCCCGAAGACGGCTTGGGCGATCAGCGGTCCCGGCCATTGCGGGAACGCCGCCATCAGGAGGGTTCCCGCAGCCAGAAGAGCGGCACCGGTGAACACGATCCGGCGGCGCTTTCTAATTCTGTCAGACAGCCGCCCCCCGACCAGACCTGCGACGACGGCGAGACCGGTCGAAACGATGAGCAGGCCCCCCGCCACCACCTCGATCCGTACCGATGGCAGAACGCGCGCAACGTTCGTTTCCTGGTCGAGAAAGAACAGAAGATAGAGCACATTCATGGCCACCGCCGTCTGCACAAGCAGACGCGACGCGAACGCGAGCAGGAAGTCGCGATCGGCCAGGGCCGTGAACGACACGCTGCGACTGGCGCGAATTCCGCCCAAGGAGGATGTACGGATTGTCGCCGCGATGAAGGGCAGGATCATCAGAACCGTCACCGCCACGACAGCGACGAGCCTGTCGGTCTCGGCCGTCAGCCAAACCCCGATCGCCACGGCTCCGAACAGATTGGACAGCGGATAGGCCAGGCCGGTGAAGCCGGCGACCATCCCGCGCTGGTGCGTGGGCACACGCTCGGGCAGGGTCGCAGCCAGGGGGTTGAGCATGAAGTTCAGGCTGATCTGCAAGATGACGATCGCCGCGATCAGGGACGACGTGGTCGAGGCCTGGTGAATCAGCGCATAGCTCAGGACGGTGCCGATCAGGCCTCCGATCAGCCACAGCGAACGGCCGCCGGGCCAGTGGTGCGTGCGATCGCCGATCATGCCGGCCACGACGCCAGCCAGACCGGCAGTCATGGCCCCCCAGAGCGCCGCCTGGCTGAGCACCTCCGCCCGTCCTGCGGGGTCGATCGCTGCCGCCTTGAGCGGCAGAAGGATCGTCAGCAGGGGAATGAAGGCGATGTAGGCACCGACCTGTGCCGCCATATAGGCTGCGACGAAGCCCGGCCGCACCGCAGGCAGAGACGTAGTGGCTTGAGGCGTATCGCGGCGAACCATGGGCCGCGACCTTGGCTGTTCCCCCTGCCGATGTCACCGCACAAAAGAAGCGGCGCCTCCCGCTCGGGAGACGCCGCCAGAGAGCCGCTCAGGAAGTCAGCGGATCAGTACTGGACGCGAAGGCGTGCACCGAAGGTCCGGGGACGCGTGAAGAAGCGCGTGTTGTCGAACTGGGTGATGATGATGGCCGCTTCGTTCTGCTCGTCCGTCAGGTTGTTGACGAAGCCTTCCAGCCTGACCCGTCCGTCGCCGGGCGGGGTCCAGCCGAAGCCGACGTCGAAGGTCCAGTAGCCATCGACCTTGTCGTCGAGGCGACGGCGAGGATTGTCGGGCTGCAGATAGTCCTGACCATTGAAGATGGTCGTGAACATCGACGAGCGGTAGCCGCTGGAGATGACATAGTCGAACTGGCCCATTCTTTCGGTCGGGAAGGCCTGGGTCAGGTTGATGTTGAACTGCCATTCCGGCGTCCGTGGCAGGGTCTTGCCCTCGATCGAGCGGAACACCGCCTCTGTCGGGGCTACGTCGGCCTGGAAGCGGAAGTCCTGGATCGGCTCGGCCTCGGTGACTTCAGCCTTCAGATAGAGCAGGTTGAAATCGATGCCCAGATTCCAGGGCAGGTCGATGCCGCCCTCGAACTGCGCGCCGTAGATGCGGGACTTGGCCGCGTTGTAGGAATAGGACACGACCAGAGCCAGCGAGGAGTCCTCGGGCACCGGCACTTCCTGCGGTCCGCCCAGGAAGTCGACGATCTGGGCCACCGACAGCAGGGACGTCAGGACCTGATCGCTGTAGTCGTTGTAGAACAGCGAGCCGTTCAGACGGGCCTTGTAGTCGCCGATGTAGAATTCGTTCTTGGAGCCGATTTCGTACAGGGTGACGGTCTCGGGGCCGTAGGTCGGAGCCAGGCCGGCGTTGCCGATATTGTCGTTGAAGCCGCCCGACTTGTTGCCGGTCGTGATCAGGCCGTACAGCAGGTTGTCGTCCGAGATGTCGTATTCCGCGCGCAGGCGCCAGTCGACGAAGTCGATCTTGCTCTCGCCGGTCTGTTGAAAGATCTGACCGGCAAAGGGCACGGCGAAGCTGACGGTGCCGTCTGGCGGGCAAACGAAGAAGTCGCCGGTGATTGTGTCCAGGCACGGCGGGCGGTTGGGGGCGCCGCCCGGCACGGGGCCGTTGCCGAAGATGGTCTGGACGTTGTCGCGCGCGCCGAAGCGGGAGACGCCGTTGAAGTAGAAGTTCAGGACTTCCTGATCGCTGATCGTACCGTTGCCATCGGTATCGGGGTTGAAGATGCTTCGGTTGCGGCCGGCGAACTCGAAGCCTTCGGTGCCGACGCGGACGCCGCCGCAGCACGAGAAGTTGTCGCCACCGATGGCGAAACCATAGCGCGCCGCCACGCCGCGACGGCTCTTCTCATCCTCGGTGTAGCGTAGCCCGCCGGTCAGGCGGAACCGGTCGGTGACGCTGTAGGTGGTGTCGGCATAGAGGGCATAGGACGAGGTATCGACGTCGGGCATGTTGAACTCCACGCCCTGGAAGAACAGCCCTCGGTCGCCGGTCGAGCCCAGGAAGGAATACTGATCTTCCTCCAGATAGAAGGCCCCGGCGCTCCAGATCCACGGCCCCTCGTTGTCGTAGAAGCGCAGTTCGTGGGTCTTGGACTGGCTGTCGGTGATCGACTGGAACTGGGAGAAGTTGTCCAGCGTCTCTTCCAATCCCCCCGGACCCGTCAGGTTCTCCAGCACGCCGGGATAGAAGGGCGAGAGCGGCGTGACGGCCTTGTAGTCGTAGACGAGGTCGCGATAGCTGGCGGTGTATTCGATGTCGAACAGGTCGCCGTCATAGTTGATGTGGGCGCGCGCGCCCCAGTGGCGGGTGTTCAGTTCCGGCGTGAAGGCGCGGGCGACGACGCGGCGCGGGTCCTCGATGTCATCCGGATCGATGCCTTCGCCCAGGGGGTTGGCATAGTTGGTGCCGGTATAGCCGCTGCCCGTCTCGCGGATGTAGTCGGCACCCAGCAGGATGCTCCACCGGCTGTCGGGCTCCCACAGGAATTGAACACGACCGGCGCTGTTCTTTTCGGCCTCGGCCACGCCGACTTGAGCGGGTCCGACATCGGTGTAATAGCTGTCGTGTTCCAGGTGGTAGCCGGCGATGCGCAGGGCGGCCGTCTCGCCGACCGGAAGGTTCAGCATCCCCTGGAAGACGCGTTGCTGATAGTTGCCGATCTCGACCTCGGCGCTGGCATCCAGGATGTTCAGGCCCGGCTTCCAGGTCACGATGTTGACCGAGCCGGCCGTCGCATTGCGGCCGCGCAGCGTGCCCTGAGGCCCGATATTCACTTCCACCCGCTGAATGTCGAAGAAGGCGGAGCCGATGCCCGCCGGACGCGGCAGATAGACACCGTCATAGTGGGTGGCCGCCGCCGGATCGCCCAGCTCGGTGTTGTTCGACGATCCGACACCGCGGATATAGATCTCGATGTTGCCGCCGTTGTTGGCGACGGATAGGCCGGGTACGCGCCCTTCCAGGTCAGTGATGTCCTGAACACCGACGGCCTTCAGATCTGCGCCCGTCAGAGCCACGGCCGTACCGGCATAATCCTGCAGATTCTGCTCGCGCCGCTCGACGGTTACCACCACGTCCTCGAGCGTCGTCGCAGGCTCGTCGGCCTGAGGCCCCAAGGCATCCTGGTTCGCCGGATCTTGCGGCGGCACCTGGGTCGAAGGCGTTTGAGCCAGCGCCACGCCGGGAAGGATAAAGGCCAGGGTCGCGCCACAGAGCAGCGCCGTCTTGCGGTTGCGCATTTGATAGTCCTCCCGATGCGGATCGTTGGTCATTCCGCTTGCCTTTAATGCGCCATTGTTTGACAACGTTGTCAACGGTCGTTTTTCGACTGGCCTCGGAGGGTGGGATTGGTGCAACACGGGCAGGACGCGCCTGGCCCGACTCGGGGGCAGGGCCGCTCCAGGGGAGGTGCAATGACCAAGGTCACCATCCGTCACGTCGCGGCAGCCGCCGGTGTTGCAGTCAAGACCGTTTCGCGCGTGATGAATGGCGAGCCCAACGTCACCAGGGATCTGCAGGACCGGGTAATGAAGGCCGTCGAGGACCTAGGGTACGTCCCCAGCATGGCGGCGCGACGCATGGGCGGCAGTCGGTCGTATCTGCTGGTCGCGCTGAACGACCGCCAGAACACGATCAACAACTGGCAGAGCGGCCGCGGCAACGACTGGATCGACCAGATGCTGCACGGGGCCATGCTGACCTGCGAGGCGCACGGCTATCGCATGCTGTTCGAACTGGTCGAGGCGGGATCTCCCGATCTGGACCGCAAGGTCGTAGGCATTCTGTCAGCCCTGCAGCCGGACGGCATCATCCTGACCCCGCCCCATTCCCAGAACCTGGCGCTGGTCGAGATGCTGACGCGTCGCAATGTTCCTGTGGTGCGGATGGGCGTGCCGGGTGAGGGTGTCGGCTTCGGCGTCTTCATGGACGACCGCGCGGCGGCAGCCGAGGCGACGCGGCACCTGATCGACCTCGGTCATCGCCGTATCGGCTTCATCGCCGGTAGCCCGCGGTTCGAGGCCAGCGGCCAGCGCCTGGATGGTTATCGCGATGCGCTAACCCAAGCGAATATCGAGATCGACGATGACCTGATCGCGCCCGGCGATTTCACCTTCGAGAGCGGTGTGGCGGCTGCCGAAACGCTGCTGTCACGGCCCGAGCCGCCGACCGCGATCCTGGCCAGCAATGACGAGATGGCGCTGGCCACCCTGCATGTCGCCTCCCGCCACGGGATCCGCGTGCCCGAACTGTCGCTGGTCAGTTTTGACGACACGCCTGGCGTCCGTCTGAGTGTGCCGGGCCTGACCAGCGTGCGTCAGCCGATCTCCGAGATGGCCGCCAAGGCCGCCGAATTGCTGATCGGCGTCAGCAAGACCGGCGAGGCCGCCCCGTCCGATCATCTATTGCCATTCGGGCTGGAAGTCCGGGGATCGACGGCACCCCGGACCTGATCAACCCTTCTAGTCTGCCGCCGCAGGACAGGTATCCGAGGTCGCGGTGTCCAGACGGATGTCCTCGAACGCCACCGCCGCCGGTGCCCTGGCCGAAAGGATCCAGGCCCGGTCCACGCCCGTCAGGCCGCCCTGTCCGGAGGCGAAACAGCGCAGCGGCACCGACGCCTGCTGCCAGCCCTGACCGCCACCGAACCGCACCACGCCATTGCCCAGGCCCAGGCTCAGCGCCGAGGCGTCGCCCGCATCGATCCGGTAGCGGAACGTCAGGGCGACGCCCGCATAGTCCGACCCCGACAGATCAATCGCCGGGCCAGTTACGATCGCCTGCCCCGGGCCGGTGAAGGTGAGCAGTCGGGCGGATTCCTGACCCTGACCATCGACCGGAGCCACGGTCACCACCGATCGTGGGCTGACGCCACGCGCCCCGTCCGCGATCCGCGCCTCGCCGCCCTCGTCGCGCACGACCAGTGACCAGGGCGTCACGAACCGACCGTCGGCGAAGAAGCGCATGGACGATGCTTCCGACCCCTCCTCAACCTCGGGCAGAACGGGAGTCTCGGCCGCTGCCGCATAGGTCAGGCCGAAGCCATACGTGAACTGGGGATCATAGTCCGCACCACCCCGGTTCTGCGGGGCCTGATCCGGGCTGCGAGGCCAGCTGAACGACAGCCTGCCCCGGAAGTCGTAACGGGGTGCGCCGTCCGTGTCTGCGATCAGCATATCGGCGATGCCGCCGCCCTCCGACCCTGGTAGCCAGGCGGCGACGAAGGCGTCCGAGGCGTTGATCTCGGGGTTTACATAGAGGGGCCGGCCGGAAAGGAAGACCGCCACAGTCGGTATGCCCTCGGCCTTCAGCCGGCGCAGCAGGGCCAGCGGCTCGCGCGGGCGGAAGTCCAGATCGGATAGATCGCCTTGGAATTCGGCATAGGGTTCCTCGCCGAACACCACGATGGCGACATCGGGTTTCGTCTCGAACGTGCCCACCGCATTGAGCTCGGCCGTGCCGCCCGAGGCTTCGACCGCCTCCTTCAGTCCCTCCCATATCGACTGGCCATTGGGAAAGTCGCCGCGGGTATTGCCCGTCCCCTGCCAGTTGATGGTCCAGCCGCCCGCCGCCTGGCCGATGTCGTCGGCGCTGCCTGCGACCAGCACGCGCGCCCCCGGCCGGATCGGCAGGACCGAGCCGTTGTTCTTGAGCAGCACCAGCGATTGCCGCACCGCCTCGCGCGCCAGGGCCCGATGCTCCGGCGAGCCCAGAACCTCGACCCGGCCCTCGACCGGTCGCTCGGCCTCGAACACGCCGGTCTTGACCTTGACTGTCAGGATGCGCCGCACGGCCTCGTCCAGTCGGGCCATGGCTATCTCGCCCGACTTCACCTGGGCCAGGGTGTTTTCATACAGGGGCTTCCAGCTGTCGGGAGCCATGAACATGTCCAGACCGGCGTTGAAGGCGGCGGCGCAGCTTTCGTTGGTGCAACCGTCGATCTGGCCGTGCGCGTTCCAGTCGCCGACCACGAAGCCGTCGAAGCCCAAAGGGCCGCGCAGCACATTCGTCAGCAGGTCGGGATTGGCCGTATGCTTGACCCCATTCCAGCTGGAAAAGCTGGCCATGATGGTCAGGACACCGGCGTCGATCGCGGGTGGATAGCCCGCCGCATGGACGTCGATCAGCTCGCGTTCGGAGATGACGGCATCGCCCTGATCCTTGCCGTTAAGCGTGCCGCCGTCGGCCAGATAGTGTTTGGCCGAGCCGGCGATATGGCCCGGGGCCAGATGCCCCTGGCCCAGTGCCCCTTGCAGTCCCTGCGTCATCCGCCCGGCGTAGGCGGCGACGATTTCCGGGTCCTCGCCATATCCTTCATAGGTCCGGCCCCAGCGGTCGTCGCGGGGTACCGCGACGGTTGGCCCGAACGTCCAGTCCGCCCCGGTCGCCGCGACCTCCAGCGCCGTGGCTACGCCGATCCGCTCGATCAGCTCGGGATTGCGCGTCGCCCCCAGGCCGATGTTGTGCGGAAACAGGGTCGCGCCGACGACATTGTTGTGCCCGTGCACCGCATCGATGCCAAACATCAGCGGCACCTTGGACCCCGGTCGCTGGGCTGCCGCCGCGCGGAACGCCTGCGCCAGCTCGACCCAGGCCTGGGCCGGGGCCCGCTCGTCGGCACCGGGCGCGGAATTGCCGCCCGCCAGGATCGACCCCAGCGGATAGGTCGCCAGATCGGTCGGCGTGATCGAACCGATGTCGGCCTGGATCACCTGACCGACCTTTTCCTCTACCGTCATACGGGCCAGCAGGTCCTCGACAAAGGCGAGGGTCGCGGCATCGGTCATCGCATCCGGGCTGTTCGCGCTGGGCCAGGCGGTCAGATCGACGACCGCAGCAGGCGGCGGCGTCTGGGCCAATGCCGGCCCAGTGGCCATCATCAGCGCCGCCAGCGACACGGCGACGGTGGCGAGGCCACGCTTGCAGGAGAGGTTGGTCATGTGTTCCGTCCCTGTGTGTTCGTCTTTTCGTGCAAGGTGTCGGGAGTTGACAACGTTGTCAAACCGCGATTGCCTGAGTTCAGGTCGTCGCAGAATGATCATGGGAGGACGCAATGCGAGTTCTGGCATCGACGCTCGGGGTATTGGCCGCCCTGGCCTGCATAGGCGCAGCCTCTGCGCCCGCACCGACGTCCGCGCCCCTGCCGCAGGACGGCAGCCTGACCGGCTATCGCCTGGTCTGGAACGACGAGTTCAATACCGACGGCCTGCCAGACCCGAGCCGCTGGTCCTATGACACCCATCGCAACCGCGAGGGCTGGTACAACAACGAGCGCCAGTACTATTCCGCCGACCGGCCCGAGAATGCCCGGGTCGAGAACGGCCATCTGATCATCGAGGCCCGGCGCGAGACCCTGACACCCGAACAGGTCGCCGATGCGGGGGGACAGGCCTATACCTCTGCCCGGCTGATCACGCGCGGCAAGGCCGAATGGACCTATGGCTTCTATGAGGTGAAGGCGAAAATCCCGTGCGGTCGCGGCAGCTGGCCCGCCATCTGGATGCTGCCGGTCGCGGAGGCCGAATGGCCGGCGGGCGGCGAAATCGACATCATGGAGCATGTCGGCCATGAGCGCGGCGAGGTTCACGGCACGGTCCACACCACCCGCTACAACCACACCCAGGGCACCGAGCGCGGTGGCCGCAAGCGCGTTCGCGACGCCTGCGACGCCTTTCACCGCTATCAGGTCCTGTGGACGCCCGAGGGAATCAACTTCGGCATCGATGACGTCGGCTATTATCGCTTTGCCAACGACGGCCGCGGCGACCGCGCCACCTGGCCGTTCGACGCCCCCTTCTACATGATCCTGAACATCGCCGTCGGCGGCGACTGGGGCGGGGCCGAGGGCATCGACGACCGCGCCTTTCCCCAGCGGATGGAAGTCGATTACGTCCGGGTGTTCAGTCGAGATCGGTGAAACGGGGCTCCGCGTCTCTCTAGCCGCCTTCTGCCTGAGAGGCGGACTGGAAAAAACAGAGTCCGCTCGGTCCACTCCGTCCACTTGGGCCGGGATGAAAGGCGCATTGCGGGCTTCGCCGTCTCCTCTGATTGGACTCCAAAAAACCGGGTCCAAAGGTACAATTTCTGCCACACAGGCTGAGGTGTCGTCCTGAAAGCGCTTCACGATCAATGAGATCGCGTAGGGTCTATGTTTTGCACCCTTTGGATTCAGCCGTTTGTCGAGCCCTGCCCTCCTACGTGTGGCCGTTCACGTCGATAGTCCCGTCGTCAGACGGCACCATCGGCAGTCCCCTTGTCAAAGACCGGCAGCCCAAGAGCGGGGCGTTGGGTCGCACATGGTGAGGAGAGAGCAGACATCAAGAGAGGTGCAGGAATAAATTCCTGACCCATGCGCCGCTGGCGCGATTGCGTCGATTATGTGATCATCCCGCAGGAGATGGCGGAGCGGTGCGAGAAGCAACTGCGGCAGCGCCCCCCCTTGGCGAAGCGGATGCTTACTCTGGACGCGACCGATCGCGGCCCCCATGCGGCTGGCCTTGCCGACCACGGCGGCGCGCCCTGTTCGTCCAGTTCTCACCGAGCGACATTCACCAACCAGGCTCAGGAAGGGGGAGGGCAAGAAAGCCATCTCAGCGGTAGCAACTCGCGCCATGCCATCGCAGACCGGATGATGGCCCCAACGATGGGAAGAGCGGTTCAAATCGCAATAAAGTAAACAATATCAACAGGCTGTGGCGGACAGAGAGGGATTCGAACCCTCGGTAGGCTTTCACCTACACACGCTTTCCAAGCGTGCGCGATCGACCACTCCGCCACCTGTCCGTTTCCACGACGTGCGTGATACCGCCGGACGGTCGATCCAGCGGAGGGCAGGCTGATAGAACAAGCGGACCCCCTCGGCAAGCGGGGTTGTTGCCCCCATATGGGTACAAAGCCGATTTCGTGAGGATCATCGCCATGCTGTTTCAGAAAACCGAACTGCCGACCGCCGACACCGCCCTGCCGGGTCGTGACACGCCGCTGCGGACCGACGAGGTGCATTTCGTCTCGGGTCGCCCGCTGAAGGGGCCGCATCCGGAGGGCTTCCAGACGGCCATCTTCGGCATGGGCTGTTTCTGGGGTGTGGAGCGCATCTTCTGGCAGCTGCCGGGGGTGTGGGTGACGTCGGTCGGCTATTCTGGCGGGATCACCCCCAACCCGACCTATGAGGAAACCTGCACGGGTCGCACCGGCCATACCGAGGTGGTGCAGGTCGTCTTCAACCCCGCGGAAATCACCTATGCCGAGCTGCTGAAGGCCTTCTGGGAAAATCACGATCCGACGCAGGGCATGCGTCAGGGCAATGACGTCGGCAGCACCTATCGCTCGGCCATCTATTATCTGAACGACGAACAGGAGGCCGAGGCGGAGAAGTCGCGCGAGGCCTATCAGGCGGCGCTTTCCAAGGCGGGTCGCGGCCAGATCACGACGGAGATCGTGCCGGCAGGCCCCTATTATTTCGCTGAGGACTATCACCAGGGCTATCTGGCCAAGAACCCGGCCGGTTATTGCGGCATCGGCGGGACGGGCGTGGTCTGCCCGATCGGTCTTGATCTTGGTCGCGACGACGAACCGTCGCTTCGGGGCGTCGAGGCCTGATCGTGGACCGGCAGGGCGTAGGCAAGGTCTGCCTGGCCCTGCCCGGGGTTACGCTGGATCATCCCTTCGGTGATGACCACGACTGCTACAAGGTCGGGGGCAAGATGTTCGCCATGGTCGGCGGGCAGGGCGGGCTGTCGTTCAAGGTGTCAGACATTGCCTATGAGGTGCTGACCGAGGATGGCCGCGCCCGCCCGGCCCCCTATCTGGCGCGGGCGAAATGGGTGCATCTGGACGACATTGACGCCTGGCCGGACGACGAACTGGCCGAGCATCTGGTCATCGCGCACGGGATCATCGCGGCCAAGCTGACGAAGAAGGCGCGGGCGGGGTTGGGGCTCAACGCCTAACGCCTTGCCAAATCCTGAAAACCGGCGTTCTCTGTCCTCGCTTTTCGGGGGAGGGCGGGATGCGGCTTTTGATGTGTGCGGCGGGCCTGGGTGCCATCGCCCTGCTTGGGGCCTGCGAAAATGCCCAGGTCAGGGTCACGACGCCGCAAACGACGCGGGTTGTTGCGGCCACGGACATCGAGGCCGGGCGGTATCTGGTCCAGATCACTGGCTGCAATGACTGCCACTCACCGCGCGGTGCGCCGGGGTCGCCCCCGCTGGATGAGGCCGACACGCTGAGGGGCAATGGCGTGGGCTTCTATGGCCCGTGGGGAACCACCTATGCCGCCAATCTGAGGCTGACCACGGCGACGCTGACCGAGGAGGCCTGGGTCGATATGCTGTCGACGCGCGAAGGTCGCCCGATCATGCCCTGGGCCAGCGTCAGGGCCATGGATGACGCCGACAAGCGGGCCATCTATCGCTACATCCGGTCGCTGCCTGGCGAGCCGGGGGAGGCGGTGCCGGACGGGCTGCCGCCGGGCCAGGTGCCGTCCACGCCCTATGAGGACCTGAACATCAAGATGCCGGCGAGCGCGCCGCCTCCTCGCTGATCCAGCGGTCCATGCGGGCGTCCAGCAGCTCCAGCGGCAGCGGACCGTCCACCAGCAGGGCGTCGTGGAAGCGGCGGATGTCGAACCGGTCGCCCAGGGCGGCCTCGGCGCGGGTGCGGATGGCGCGCAGGCGGATTTCGCCGATCTTGTAGGCCGTGGCCTGGCCGGGCCAGCCGATGTAGCGCTGGAGCTCCGTCTCAATGTTCAGAGGGGCCAGGGCCGAGTTGTCGCGGAAGCAGGCTCTGGCCTGGTCGATGTCCCATCCCATCCAGTGCAGGCCGGTGTCGGCGACCAGCCGGCAGGCGCGCCACATCTCGTAGCTCAGCCGACCGAAGCGTTCATAGGGCGTGCGATAGAAGTCCATCTCCTCGCCCAGGAATTCGGCATACAGGCCCCAGCCCTCGACGAAGGCGGTGACGTCGGCCCCCCGCCGGAAATAGGGCTGGTCCTCGGCCTCCTGTTGCAGGGCGATCTGCAGGTGGTGGCCGGGCACGGCCTCGTGCAGCGTCAGGGCGGGCAGTTCGTAGAGTGGCCGCTGATCGAGGCTGGAGGTGTTGACCATGTAGCCGCCGGCGACACCGGTCTTCATCGACCCGCCGAAGTAGCGGCCGGTGGTGTAGTTCGCCTCGATCTCGCGCGGGACCGGCCGGACGCCATAGGGCAGCCGGGGCAGGGTACCGAACAGGGCGGGCAGGCCGTCGTCAGCCCGCTTGGCCATCTCGGAGGCCTTTTCTAGCAAGCCCTCGCGGCTGGTGGCGTAGAACTGCGGGTCCGTACGCAGGAAGGTCAGGAAGCCCGCGAAATCGCCAGTCCAGCCTGCGGCCTGCATCTCTTCATCCATGCGGGCGCGGATGCGGGCGACCTCTTCCAGACCGATGGCGTGAACCTGATCCGGCGTCAGATCAGTGGTGGTGTAGCCGCGCACGAAATAGGCATAGAGATCGCGCCCGCCGGGACGCTGGCCGATGCCGGGTTGGGTCTGGGTGGCGGGCAGGTAGTCGTCGGTCAGAAACCTCAGCCACTCGACTCGGCGGGGCGTGATGCCCTCGGCGATCAGGGCAGCGGCACGGCCCTTTAGAGCCGTCTGATCGGCCGCAGGGATGGTCGCGGGCAGGTTAGCCAGGGGAGCCATCAGGGGGTCGGCGTCGGGCGTGATGGCGGCATCGGTCTGCGCCAGTGTCAGGGCGTTTTCGACGACCGACCGAGGCTGGATCAGGCCGGTCTCCAGCCCGCGCCGGGCATGGGCCAGGGTGGCGTCGTACATGGCGGGCATGGCGGCGAGGCGCGACAGCCAGGCCTCGGCATCGCGCTTGTTCGCAATGCGGGTGACCGAGGCGATATAGGCCAGGGACTGGCCGACAGCCCCTTCGGAGTTCAGGGCCAGACGGCTGGTGTCCAGCGCCATGCCTTCCAGTTCGCGGTCGATCAGAAACAACAGGAAGGTGCGGTTCTGGGCATCGTCGGCCGACAGTCCGGCCATGGGGATAGCCTCCAGCCGCGCCTTGAAGGCCTGTAGCGGCGCGCGGCGGGCCAGTTCGGCCTCACGCGAGATGTCGGGCAGGCGTGACAGGGCGGCGACGTCGCCGTCGAGACCCGCCGAGATCGGGTCGTTGGACTTCAGATAGGCTTCGTAGTCGGTCAGGATGGTGGCGAGGGCGGGGTTGACCGGACCCGACGCATCAGACGCGGGCTGAATCGTGGCTGGGGCACCGGGTGTCTGAGCCAGAGCGGTGCCGGGCAGGGCAACCAGTAGCGCCAGAAGGCTGACGGCGGTGGTGGTGTTCATGGATCTGCCCCTCGTGCCCCGAGTGGGCCCGGTAACTGCACCGGACGCCAAGCGCGGCGTCAAGAGATCAAGCGCCGGAACCCGGTGTGCAGAGGGCGAAGAACTGCTCGATCCGCCCGGCGGAAGCAGGCTGGGGTACATAGGTTTCGCGGATGTCGCCGTGCCAGACCGCCATCCAGCCCACGCGACGGAACCGCTGGAAGACGGGGGCGTCGGACCGGGCCTGCGCCGTCAGAACCAGACCATCGTGGACCACGGCGGGCTCGGCCTGGGCGGGATAGCGTTCGGTGTCGCCGCCGGATTCGAGATGGATTTCAGGCGCGGCACCGTCGGCGGCGCTGGCGGTCAGATCGAAAAGCTCTGTGCCGGGTGTGCATTCGAGGCTGAGCTTCAGGTCGTCGCTGCGCTCGGCCCCATAGGCCAGTTTTGCCTGGCTACCGTCAGTCGAGAGGAACCAGTCATAGCCCGGGATCGGTTGGGGGGCACCTGACGCGGCAGAGCTTTCGGAAGGAGGGGCAGGAATTGTGGTCGAACAGGCGGCGGCAGCAAGGCCAACAACTGCAAGAGACAACAGGGACGCGCGACGCATGGGTTACTCCGGACCTAGCCGGAACAAAGCTCGGCGAACCGGCGCAGCTTGGCAAGGTGTGCCTGCGGGATTTCCAACGTCCGGCGGGTCTCGCCGGCGCTCATCGACAGGCTGCCCTCGCGTGCGAAGGCAGCAAACACCGGATGGTCGGTGCGCAGGGCGACCTTGACTGATCCAGCGCGCCCGGCCTCACTCTGTGTCATGGCAGTTGACGTGCCCGCCGCGATCCGTGTCATGCCGGTCATGTCACTGGTCTGATAGAGGGTCAGTCGGGCGACGCTGGAGCCGGGCTCGCATTCCAGGGTCGAGCGCAGGCTGGGCGTGTCGAGGATTTCGTTGGCCAGCACCACCGGTGCCGTGTCGGCATACAGGGTCCAGGTCCACCCTGTTTCGGGCGCAGGGGTGGATTGCAGGGCCAAGGCCCAGGCGGCAATCAGGATAGACATGGTGCAGCCCCTCGCTGTCGTTCGGCCTCAGGACGCCGTCAGGCGGAGCGCGTTCCGCAGTCGTCCAGGAACGCCCTTATAGACTGGCGCTCGGTTTGTGTCGCGGGAAGGTCGAAGCGGCGCTCGGGTCCCTCGACACCCAGGCGTCCGGCGCGAACAAGACGCGCCATGGCGGGGTCGTCGGCGGACAGGGCGCGCATTTCGATCAGGTCGCCACTCAAGGGGTCGATGTCGGCCTCCAGACTGCCTGCGGATCGCGCTGCAACCGGATGGACGGCCCCCATGGTGACGATCTCTCCGTCACCGATACGGCAGCTCATCATGACGGCAAGCTGGTCTGAGTTGGCGACGCCATAGAACAGGCGTGCCTCTGGCCCGTCATGATTGACGTGCCAGGCCATGCCCTCGATGCCTTCGGGGACCCCCTGCGTGTCGGTCGCCATGGTCTGGGCCGCGAAAGCGGCCAGTCCGAGGGCTGCGACAGCAGGAAGGGCGATCTTGAGCAACGGGGATACCTTGCGTTCGATCATTGAACGCGGGTGTCCCTCAACGGTTCACGGCAGCGCTTGAGCGGTCGCCTCAGAACGGGCTGAACCGCTCCACCAGGGACTGGGCGGCGGGCGTGGCCTGGACCCGGCTGATGTCGCCGCGACCGCCATAGCTGATGCGGGCCTCAGCGATCTGGGTGTGGGCGATGGTGTTGGCCGAGCTGATGTCCTCGGGCCGCACGATGCCGGCGACGGTCAGCTCGCGCACTTCGCGGTTGGTGCGGACTTCCTGACGGCCCTGGATCATCAGATTGCCGTTGGCCATGACGTCGGTGACGACGGCCGCAATGGTCAATGAGACCCGTTCCGAGCGGTTGACTGAGCCGGAACCGTTGGCGTTGGATTCACCCTCGATGCCGACCATGGTCGAAGGGTCGAAACCGCCGGGGAAGATGCGGCCCAGGCTGTTTTCCAGGCCGAAGAAGTTGGTGACCCCGCCCGAGGCATTGTTGGTGCGGCTGCGCTGGGTCGAGTTCTGGGTCTGGGCGCGGTCGTCGATGTCGATGTTGACGGTCAGGATGTCGCCGACGCGGCGCGCGCGCTGGTCGCCGAAGAAGGTGCGCGACCCGACCCGCCACAGGCTGTTGGCGCTGGCGGCGCGATCCGCCCGCTGCTGTTCGGGCGTCGGCAGATAGACCTGGCTGGTCTGGACCAGAGCCGCCGGATAGCCGATGGGGGCCAGTTCCGGCCCGCGAATGGCCTCCACGGCCGTCGAGCAGGCACCGAGCGCCAGAGTGGAGGCGACGGCGGCGGTGGTGATCAGGGCGGTACGCATGAACTGTGATCCCTCTTAGCGAGCGGCGAACTGGTTGGAGCGGGCGGACTGGGCGGCAGGGCCCGCGATGGCGCGGCCGGGTCCGGTGGCGACGGCGTCGATGGTGCGGCCGGACTGCAGGTTCAGAACGGCGACGGGCTCGCCCATGGCGGCATTGCGCTGGGCGCGGCCGGTGACGGTCAGGCGGATGCCGCCGGATTCGAAGGCCACCTCTACCAGGTCGTTGCGGCTGATGACGCGGTCCCCATAGGCGGCGCGGGCAGGGGCATAGGTGGGTGCTGCGGGTGTGGTCGGCGAGACTGCTGGGCCTGCGCTGGCGGTCATGACGGGGGCCTCGGCGACATGGCGAACCACGACGCGGCGTAACCCGGTCGGATTTGCCCAGTCCAGGCCGGATTGCCGGGCCAGGCTCTGGAGCTGAGCGGCCTCGAACACAATGGAAGGGCCGACCCGGCGGCCTACGACGACGTCAGACGCACCGCCGGCCCCGTCGAACAGATCTCCAAAGGTGACCTGGCCGTCGCTGTCGACGGGATTGCTCTTCAGCGTCACGGGGCCAGCGAAGGCGGAACCCGCAAAGGCCAGGGCCAGTGCGGCCCCCAAGATCAGCGCCCTCATGACTTCACCTGCGAGGCGACGGACAGCATCTGGTCGGCGGTTGTGATGACCTTGGAGTTCATTTCATAGGCGCGCTGGGCAATGATCAGCGAGCTGATCTCGGCCACGGCATCGACGTTGGAGGCCTCGGTAAACTTGTGCAGCAACTGGCCGAAGCCGACCTCGCCGGGCGTGCCGACATTGGCCGGGCCCGAGGCTGTGGTTTCCAGCAGAAGGTTGTCGCCGACGGCTTCCAGCCCTGCCTCGTTGAAGAAGGTGGCGATCTCGAGCTGGCCGACGATGGAGGGCTCTGTCTCGCCCGCCGTGATCACCTGCACCTGGCCGGACTTGGAGATGGAGACGTCCACCGCATCCTGGGGGATGGAGATGTTGGGCTGGACCGCATAGCCGTCGTCGGTCACCAGCTGGCCCTCGCCGTTCAGGGCGAAGTTGCCTGCACGGGTGAAGGCCGTCTCGCCCGAGGGCAGCAGGATCTGGAAATAGCCGCGCCCGTCGATGGCCACATCGTACAGGCCACCGGTGTTGGTCGGGGTGCCCTGTTCGGTGACGCGATAGACGGCCCCGGCCTTGACGCCCGCACCGATCTGGATGCCCGTCGGGACCACGGTGCCCTGGCTGGACGACTGCGCGCCCATCCGCTCGACGTTCTGGTACAGAAGGTCCTGGAACTCGGCCCGCTGGCGCTTGTAGCCGACGGTGTTCATGTTCGCGATGTTGTTGGAGATGACCTCCACGTTCAGCTGCTGGGCCGACATGCCCGAGGCGGCGGTGCGAAGTGCGCGCATGGTTTAGTTTCTCCTTACGACACCCGGCCCAGCCGCTCGACCGAGCGGCGGGACAGGTCGTTGGTGTTTTCGATCATCCGCGAGATGCTCTCGTAGGCTCTCTGTATCTCGATCAGATTGGTGATCTCGAGGATCGGATTGACGTTGGAGCCTTCCAGCATGCCCTGACGCACGCGGGCGTCGGTCGCCTCGACGGGCGTGGTGTTGGAGGCGTTGCGGTACAGGCCGTCGCCACCCTTTTCGAGCACAGACAGGGTGTCGAAGCGGACGACGGAGAGGCGACCGGTCAGCTGACCGTTCTGGCTGATGGTGCCGTCAGGACCGACGGCGGGCTCGCCCAGAGCACGATCCAGGATGATGGGGCCACCGTCGCCCAGAACGGCCGCGCCACCCTCGGTCGTCAGCTGACCCTCGGCGTTCAGGGTGAAGGCCCCGTCGCGGGTGTAGGCCTCGCCCGCCCCGTCCTGCAGCTTGAAGAAAGCTCCTTCGCCCTCAATGGCGAAGTCCAGGCTACGGCCCGTCTGTTCCAGTGCGCCCTGGCCGAAGTCGCGGCCGACGCCCTTGTCCAGCACGAAGCTGGCGCTGGGGCGGATGAAGGCGTTGCGGGCCCGCTCGCCGACCTCTGTGCCGACCAGCAGCTGCTCGACCTTGAAGCCGGTGGTGTCGGCATTGGCGATGTTGTTGGCCACGATATCGAGCTCGCGGCGGAGCGTCATCTGGCGCGACAGTCCGACGTAGGCGGCATTTTCCATGAGCGGCTCCTTTCGCGAAGGGGCTTCGCAACGGTCGTGCCAACAGGGTTAATCCAGTGGTGGCGGGCGTTCAGGCTTGATCGTGCTCCTACTGACCCGGCAGGATTTGCCGGTTCTTAGCGGCTCGTTAACCAAAAAACGGTCGAATGGCCTTCGAGATTCTCCGGGGCGCTATGAATGCTGAAGTTCGGCAAGAAGAAGGACAAGAAGGGCGGCGGGGATGCCGGTCTTCCGGCTGTGTCCGATGCGCCTGCGACCGAGGGCGAAGGCGGCGAGGGCGAAGACGCCGCGCCCAAGAAGAAGAAAATCCCGCTGTTGTTCATCGCCATTCCGGCCGCCGTCCTGGTGCTGGGCGGGGGCGGGGCTGCCGCGTTTTTCATGCTCCAGCCCAAGCCTGCAGCCGCTGAAGCCGAGGGCGGCGAGCACGGCGAGGCCAAGGCTGATGCAGGCCACGGCGAAGAGAAGAAGAAGGGTGGCGACCATGGCGGCGGTGCCGAGGGTGAGGCCGATCCTTCAATGGGCGTGATCGCCGAGGGGCCTGACGGCGTCACCTTCTTCACCCTGCCGGACATGGTGATGAACATTCAGGGGCCTGAAGGTCGGCCCATGGTCATGAAGCTGAAGCTGACGCTGGAGACCAAGGACGCGCACGTCGCCGAGCAGCTTCAGGCCGAGATGCCGCGCCTTCAGGACATGTTTCAAGGCTTCCTGCGCGAACTCCGCCCTGAGGATCTGGCCGGATCGGCCGGCAGTTTCCAACTGCGCGCCGAAATCCTGCGCCGGGTCAATCTGGTGGCGGCCCCGGGCAAGGTGGACGCCGTCCTGATCGAAGAAATGCTGGTGCAGTAGGCATGACGGACGCCGCCTTCGCCGAACCGATCGACCCGCTGGGCGAAGAAGACGAGGATCGGTCTTCCGGCCTGTCCGAACGCGTCCTGAACCAGGACGAGATCGACAGCCTGCTGGGCTTCGATCTGGGCGATGATGACGGGTCAGAGCGGTCTGGCATCCGGGCGATCATCAACTCGGCGCTGGTGTCTTACGAGCGCCTGCCGATGCTGGAGATCGTGTTCGATCGCCTGGTGCGGTTGATGACGACCAGCTTGCGGAATTTCACCTCCGACAACGTCGAGGTGTCACTGGACAACATCAGCTCGATCCGGTTCGGCGACTATCTGAACTCGATCCCGCTGCCCGCGATCCTGGCCGTGTTTCGGGCGGAGGAGCTGGACAACTACGGCCTGCTGACGGTCGATTCCAATCTGATCTATTCGATCGTGGACGTGCTGCTGGGCGGGCGTCGCGGTACGGCGGCGCTGCGGATCGAGGGGCGGCCCTATACGACGATCGAGCGGGTGCTGGTCCAGCGGATGGTCGAGGTCATCCTGAACGATGCCCGCGCCGCGTTTGAGCCGCTGACGCCGGTGCATTTCAATCTCGATCGTCTGGAGACCAACCCGCGCTTCGCCGCCATCGCGCGTCCGGCCAATGCCGCCATCCTAGTCAAGCTGCGGATCGATATGGAAGACCGCGGTGGTCGGGTCGAGTTGTTGCTGCCCTATTCGACGTTGGAGCCCATTCGCAAGATGCTGCTGCAGCAGTTCATGGGCGAGAAGTTCGGTCGCGACAACATCTGGGAAGGCCACCTGGCCACCGAGCTCTGGACCACGGAGACCGAGGTTCGCTGCGTGTTGGACGAGCAGCAGGCTCCGCTGTCGCAGGTGCTGAACCTGAAGGTCGGCGACACCATGATGTTCAATGCCACACCCGATTCCGACATCTCGATCCGTGCCGGGACCATACCGCTGACCACCGGCAAGATGGGCCGCAAGGGCCAGCATATCGCCGTGCGCGTGGAGGGGCCGATCAACATCGATGCCGCCGCCCGCCTGACTGGAGGAAAACGCTGATGACCGGTCTGATTCTGGATGGAGTTTTGATGGTGCTGCTGGTCGCGGCCCTCGGCTACGGAGTGCGGCTGGAACGAAAGCTTTCGGCCCTGAGGGCAGGGCAGCAGGCATTTGCCTCAGCCGTGACGGAGCTGAACACGGCGGCGGGCCGAGCCGAGACGGCCTTGGCGACGTTGCGGGCCTCGGGGCATGAGACCGATCTGCTGCACGACCGCATCGTCAAGGCGCGTGAGGTCAAGGCGCAGCTGGAAGGGCTGATCGCTCGCGCCCCCGCGGTACCGGCTCGCGTCGTTGCCGACGAAGCGCCGCTCGAGCTACGACCGGTCGCGCCGCGTCCTGTGCCGGTGGCTGTGACTGCGCCCGTTGCCGCGACGGCCGACGACGAGCGGGCTTTGCGGATGGCGGCCTTGGCGGAGCGCATTCAGGGCATGGCGGCACCGGCTGCGGCCCGCGCCCAGGCTCCGGGCGGATCGAATGTATCGGCCATCCTGGGGGCGATGACCGCTAACCAAGCCGCGAAGCAAAGTCTCAATCAGGCGCGGCGTAATCTGGACGAAGACCTGTTCGCCGCCTGAAAGTCATCCTTCTTGCCCTATGCCTTCACGCGTGGCGTGCAGGCGACTTGAGGGCTCTTGTGAGTAACCGACCATGAGCAAGATCCCGCGCCTGTTGCCCTTAATCGCCGTCGCCATCGGCGGGGTGGTGATCGTGCGCGCCGTCGGCGTTGCCCCTGGTCTGTTCGAAGGGGCCCAGGCCTGGGCCGAAGAGGCGGTGCCTGCCGCGGCTGGGGCGGCGGTCAAGCCGGCGGCGGCGGTCTGCGCCCTGACGCCTGAGCAACTGGCCCAGCAGGCCGGGATTTCGCCCGCAGAGCTGCGCATCCTGCAGTCGCTGCAGTCGCGCCGGACGCAGCTGGATGCGCGCGACACCGACCTCGCGTCGATGCTGCCGCTGATGGCGACGGCCGAGCAGAAGCTGGATGCGCGCGTCCAGGCGCTGGCTGCCGTCAAGGCTGAGGTACAGCAGCTGCTGGGCCAGGTCAGCGAGCAGGAGAAGGCCGAAAACGATCGGCTGGTCGCCGTGTATTCCGCCATGCGCCCGAAAGAGGCGGCGCGGGTGTTTGCGACCCTGAGCGACGATGTGCGTCTGCCGGTTGCCGCGGCCATGCGGCCGCGGTCTCTGGCGGCTGTCATGGCCCAGATGGAGCCGGCTGCGGCCCGTGAACTGACCGAGAAGCTGGCCCGTCGCTTTGCCGCGCGTCAGCAACTGGCGGCGCGTGCCGCGACGGCTGCAACGGCCAATGCACCAGCGCCGGCTCCGGTGGCTGTGCCGACCGCCAACGCCGCGCCGTCGGCAGTAGCGACGCCGCCAGCCCCGACCCCCGCAGCGGCTCCTGCAACGGCCACGCCGACGCCGCGTCCCGCCGTGCGCCGGACGCCGTCAAGGCCCACGCCCCGTCCGGCCACCCAGACCCCGCGCCCGACGCCGGCTCCGGCTGCAGCGGCTCCGTCAGGACCGCAGCCCTATCAGGCGGGTGAGGCTGCACCGGCGGCTCCGCGGCAGTCCGTGCAGTAAGGCGCGGTCACCGCCTCGAAGTCGGCAGCAGCGTACCTAACGGCACGAAAAAAGCCGCGTCCCGAGGGGCGCGGCTTTCTTTCTCTGGAATGGTCGGATGACCTATTCGATGTCTTCGTTCAGCAGGCCGACCTTGAAAAAGCCCTTGGCCTGAAGCTCGTTCATGACTTCCATGAACTGGTTGTATTTCACTTCGGCCTGTGCGCGCACGAAGACGCGCTCTTCCTGGCATGCCGTGGCCACTTCCTGGGCGGCGCAGACGTCCGCAGCCAGGCGGTCGATGGTGGTTTCGTTCTCGGCGATGAACAGACGCCCGCCGTCCTGGATGGAGATGTAGACCGGCTCCTTAGGATCCGGATTGCCGGGGTCCGGAATCGCCGGCGGCAGGTCCAGCTTGATCGACACGGTCGCCAGCGGTGCGGCCACCATGAAGATGATCAGCAGCACCAGCATGATGTCGACGAACGGCGTGACGTTGATGTCCGAGTTCTGCTGGATCGTCTTGCCCTTGCCACCGGGGCCGGAAAGTTTAGCGCCCATACGCTGGTTCTCCCTCAAGCCCGGCGCAACACGCGGCAGGCGACAACATTAGGTCGGGTCGTTTCTTGGCGTCCCGGTTCGCGCTTGTAAAGCACGTTCGGCACCCATTGCGTTCCCGCGTCGCATCAAGCGCAGTTATTCACGCCTTGCGGGCGCAAAAAAGGCCGATCAACCCTTGGCCAGCTTCAGGAAGCGATCCTTCAGGGCCTCGTCCGTCTTGAACACGCCGGTAAAGCGGGTGGTGATGGTCGAGACATGGCGGTGGTGGACGCCTCGCGTGGTCATGCACTGATGCTCTGCATCGATCATGATGGCCACGCCTGCGGGCTGCAGGTTCGATTCGATAGCCTCGGCGATCAGCTGGGTCAGGGTTTCCTGGGTCTGCAGGCGGCGGGAGAAGATTTCGACAACACGGGCCAGCTTGGAAATGCCGACGACCTTTTCTGTGGGGATGTAGGCGACGTAGGCCTTGCCCAGGAACGGGGCCATGTGGTGCTCGCAGTGGCTTTCGACCTCGATGTCGCGCAGCAGGACCATGTCGTCATAGCCCTGGACGTCCTCGAAGGTCCGCGACAGCTCCTTGGCCGGGTCGGCGTCATAGCCGTCGAACCATTCGGCATAGGCATCGACCACGCGCTTGGGGGTATCCTTGAGGCCTTCACGGTCGGGATTGTCGCCGGCCCATGCTAGCAGGGTGCGAACGGCCTTCAGGGCCTCGTCGCGGCTGGGACGCGTCACGACCGAATCGCGGGCATCGTTCACGCTCACCAGAGCGGGGGTAGAGGGGCTGGTCATCGGTCCTGTATCCGCGGCGAAGTAGCGCCGAGGCGAAGGCCCCGGATGGACGCGCGCCGCGCTCCCTTGAAAATGTCCGCGCCGCTGGTCGCGGAAGGGACGAAACGGCTATATGGGCGACCCCGGCTTAGCCGCAAGCACTTCCAAGGCCCCGCAGCATTATGACGCTGACGCTTCACGACACCCTGCACCGCGAAAAGCGCGTGTTCGTCCCGCGCGATCCGAAACGGGTGACGCTCTACGTCTGTGGTCCGACCGTCTATGACTATGCCCACATCGGCAATGCGCGGCCGCCGGTTGTGTTCGACGTGCTGGTGCGGTTGCTGCGCCGGACCTATGGCGCGGACAGCGTCATCTATGCGCGCAACGTCACGGACGTGGACGACAAGATCAATCAGAAGGCCGCGCGCGAAGGCGTGCCGATCGGCGAGGTGACCGCGCGCTACGAGGCCGCCTATCTGGCCGATATGGCGCAACTGAACGTGTCGCATCCCGACATCGCGCCGCATGTGACCGATCACATGGACGCCATAGTGGCCCAGATCCAGGCGATCATCGATCACGGCTGCGCCTATGCGGCGGAAGGCCACGTCCTGTTCGACGTCTCGTCCTACGAAACCTATGGGCGGCTGTCGGGACGCAATCTGGACGACATGATCATGGGGGCCCGCGTCGAGGTCGCGCCCTACAAGAAAAATCCGCACGACTTCGTCCTGTGGAAACCGTCCAAGCCGGATGAGCCGTCTTGGCCGTCGCCATGGGGGGCGGGACGTCCCGGCTGGCACATCGAATGCTCGGCCATGATCGAACAGACCCTGGGCCTTCCCATCGACATCCACGGCGGTGGCATCGACCTGGTCTTTCCGCACCACGAGAACGAGATCGCCCAGGGCGTCTGCGCCCACGGCCATGCCCATTCGGCGGACGCGCATCAGGAATATGCCCGCTACTGGATGCACAACGGCTTTCTGACTGTCGATGCGGAGAAGATGTCCAAATCGGTCGGCAATGTGCTGCTGCTGCACGATCTGGTGCAGACGATGCCGGGCGAGGTGGTACGCTGGGCCCTGCTGAGCGCCCACTATCGCCAGCCATTGGACTGGAACCAGGCGTTGCTGGATCAGTCGCGGAAAAACCTGGACCGACTATACGGCGTGCTGCGCGACGCCGACGCGGCCCTGGCGGATTTCGATATCTCGACGCTGGAAGAGGCCGAGATGGAGCTGGCCGAAAATGCACTGGATCCCGTGCTCGACGCGCTGGAGGACGACCTGAACACGCCTGCGGCCGTGGCCCAGGTTTTCGCGCTAGGCAATGCCCTGCGTGAACTGCTGTCTGATGCGGAAGCCGACATCAACGATGTGGCGATGGCCCGCTGGAGCCTGATCGAAGCGGCAGGGCTGCTGGGCGTCCTGAAACTCACTGCGGACGGATGGTTCGAGGGTGGCGATGCGACGCTGAAGGCCGAAGTCGAGGCCCTTCTGGATCAGCGCGCCGTCGCCCGCTCCTCCAAGGACTGGCCCGAGGCCGACCGCATCCGCGACCGGCTGAACGCCCTAAACGTCGTGGTCATGGATGGGCCGGACGGGGCGACCTGGCGGGTGAAGGGGTAGGGGCGGAACTGCCTCGGCTCAAGACACGTTGCCTTCTCGGATTTAGGGAGAGGGTCTCATGAAAACGATGCTGACGATGGCGGCCGTTCTGGGCTGCGGACTGATCACGGCGTCCTGTGCGACGACGGATGGCTATGCCTCGGCGTGCGAGCGGGACTATGCACGCAATCGCGAGTTTGCGACGGCCTCGGGTGCCGCGCTGGGTGCGGCGGTCGGGGCTGCGGTGGCGGGGCGCGGTGACCGAGAGGCCGGAGCGGCGATCGGCGCGGTGGCCGGGGCCCTGTTGGGCAATCAGCTGTCGGCCGAGGACGATCCCTGCGGCTATGGCTTCGGCGGCTACAACCGCGACTACCGCTATGGCCGCGAGCGCATCTACTGGCAGGACGATTATCGGCACGACGGTTATCGGCGCTACTAGCCCCTAATGCACCCGGCGGCGCTGATCGGCGTTACGCAGGGTAGAGCGCAGGAACTCGGCGGGAGGGTCGGTCTCGGCCAAGACGGCTTCCTTGATGGCCCGAGGCTCTCCGAACAGGTGGCCCTGGGCCATGCCGATGTCGAGCTCGAGAATGTCTACGATCTGGCGCTCGGTTTCGCATTTCTCGGCGATCAGCTCGATGCCGTAGCGGCGGGTCAGGTCGGCGAAATCGACGGCCGAGATGTCAGGACGGCCGGGCAGCGGCGAGGCGGTGTCGAGGTCCAGCAACTGCTCGATCAGCAGTTCAGCCGACACCTTCATGAACTTGACGTCGGAACGCTGAAGATCAGCGAAGTCGAGATCCAGCGTCTGGACCTTGTCGATGGAGAAGCGGAAACCCAGGTCGGCCAGCTTGGCCATGTTGCGGGCCTCGACCGCGCCGCGGGCGTCGAAGGTGGCCTGACCCAGTTCGAAGATGAGAGCCTGGTTCAGGTCGCGGTTCTCGTTGAGGAAATCCAGGAACTGCGGGAAGAAGGCCTCGTCGGCCAGGGACGTCAGGGCGACGTTGCAGAACACCCCGACCTTGCGGTCCTGACGCGCGAGACGGCGCACGATCTGGGCACAGCGGAACAGCAGCAGATTGTCGATGGCGGGGACCAGACCCTCGCCCTCGGCGATCGACAGATATTCGGCGGGCATCATGACCCGGTCGTCGGCGGCGCGCAGGCGGGTGAAGCTCTCGTAGAACATCGTCCGGCGCTGGGGCAGGGAGACGACGGGTTGCAGATACAGGTCGACGCGGTTCTCGGTCAGGGCGTCGTGGATGGTGTGGAGCAGGACGTTGGACTGCTGCTGCCAGCGGGCCTCGAACGGGCCGGAGGCAGGGGCCTGGGACGCCATGCGCTGATCGATCGATTCGCTCATCTGCTGGATCAGGCTTTCCAGCATGCGGACTTCGCCGGTCAGGCTTTCCGTCGAGGTGAGCGATCCCGCTTCGATGGCCCCGGCAAGGTCTGTCAGGGCGGATTGGGTCGATTCCATCGCATCGGCCAGAAGGCGATGGGCCTGACGGACGGTTTCGATCTCCTTGCGCAGGGCAGCCTTGTCGGCGCGTGACGCGATCAGGACGTGAATGGCGACCAGCAGGCCCGCGGCCCCCACGAAACCGGCCACGGCCGAACCCAGACCCAGGTTGGCACTCCACAGCCATGTGCCCAGGGTCATGGACACGAACAGATAGCTGAAGAACAGAAAGCCCTGGGTCAGTGCACGCATGGAAACGGTTGTTCCGCCTTCCCGGATGGAATCGCTGGAGTATCAGGGTATCAGAGACCGACGCCTATAGGCGAAACACACGGAATACGGGGATAGGCATGGAATTGTTCGATCTGACCGGCAAGGTCGCCATCATCACGGGCTCGTCCAGGGGCATCGGCAAGGCCATTGCGGAACGTATGGCAGAGCATGGGGCCCGGGTCGTCATCTCGTCGCGCAAGGCCGGACCGTGCGACGAGGTCGCCACCGCGATCAACGAAAAGCACGGGGAGGGCACGGCCATCGCCATTCCGGCCAGCATTTCCTCCAAGGAAGAGCTGCAACGCCTGGTGGACGAGACCAATGCTGCCTTCGGACAGATCGACATCCTGGTCTGCAACGCCGCGTCCAACCCCTATGCCGGACCGATGGCGGGGATCGCCGACGAGCAGTTCGAGAAGATATTCCACAACAATGTGCTGGCCAATCATTGGCTGACCCAGATGGTCGCGCCGCAGATGATCGAGCGGAAGGACGGGGCCATCGTGATTATCTCGTCCATCGGCGGCCTGCGCGGCAACGCCCTGATCGGGGCGTACAATGTCTCCAAGGCGGCGGACATGCAGCTGGCGCGTAATCTGGCGGTCGAGTGGGGGCCGTCGAATGTGCGGGTCAACTGTATCGCGCCGGGCCTGATCCAGACCGACTTCGCCCGTTATCTGTGGGAAAACGAGGAGGTGCTGAAGGTGACGGTGGAGCCCAATCCCATGAAGCGCATCGGCCAGCCGGACGAGATCGCGGGGACGGCCGTCTATCTGTGCTCCAAGGCCGGGTCCTATGTGAACGGCCAGACCCTGGTGGTCGATGGCGGGCTGACGATTGCCTGGTGAGGGCACACGGAAGGTCGGTATTCGCCAGGATGTGAGCTGGCGGCTGGAGGCCGTGGGGTTCGCAGCTTTCATCGGTCTGATGCGGTTGCTGGGGGTGGAGCGGGCGTCAGGGCTGGGTGGCTGGCTGTTGCGGACGCTGGGACCCAGGACGGGTACGCAGCGGACGGTGATGCGCAATCTGCGGATCGCCTTTCCAGACATGCCGCTGGCCGAACGCGAGCGGCTGGCGCTCGATCAGTGGGAACAAACAGGGCGGGCCTTCGCCGAAACCACCCTGATGGACCGGATCGTGGCCCAGGACCGGATCGAGGTCGTGGGGTTGGAGCGGCTGCACGCCATTCGGGACAGCGGAAGACCGGTGGTGTTCGTCGGTGGTCATTTCGCCAATATCGAGACGCTGGCGGCGACCATCATCGGCGCGGGCGTCCCGTGCCAGATCACCTATCGCGCGGCCAACAACCCCTATGTCGATGCCCAGATCATCGCCGCCAGAGCGCGTTACGGCATCACCCTGTTCGCACCCAAGGGCGGGGACGGCGCGCGGGAGCTGCTGGCCGGTATGGCGCGGGGCGAGTCGGTCGCCCTGATGAACGATCAGAAATTCTCGGAAGGACCGGAGGTGACATTCTTTGGTCAGCCCGTAAATGCGGCACCGGGGCCCAGCCGTCTGGCGCTGAAGTTCGGTACGGTATTGCAGCCGTTGTCAGTGGTGCGCCTGCCAGGGGTGCGGTTTCGGCTGACCGTCTATGATCCCATCGCGCTGGAAAAGACCGGCGATCGGGTAGCGGATATCGCGCATGGCGTGCAGGCGATCACGCGATTCATCGAGGATCGCGTGCGGGAAAATCCCGTGGACTGGTTCTGGGTGCACAAGCGTTGGCCGGATCGGGTCTATGCAGCGCTGACTTAGGCCGATCAGGCGATCTGATGGTCCGCGACGCGGCGTTTCTCGCCGCGATAGTTGACGTCGTTGCGGCGACGGCGGTCTGGGCCAAAATAGCTGTCGGTCTTCACATAGGGGCGGGGCCGGAAGATCACGGCATGAAGCCGGTCCAGCAGGGCCTTGGCAGTCAGGGGCTTGGTCACGAACTCGGTGACGCCCGCGTCGCGGGCCTCGAACACCCGGCTCTTTTCGGAATGGCCGGTCATCATGATGATGGGCAGATAGGGATTGGCGCTGCCGGGGCTGTTGCGGACCAGACGGGTGAACTCCACCCCGTCCATGGGCGACATGTTGAAATCGACGATCGCCACATCGATGTCGTGCGACTTCAGGATTTCCAGCGCCAAGGGGCCGTCTCCCGCCTCGTGCACGTCGCGGACACCGGCCGATTGCAGGACGGCGGAGGTGATGGCCCTCATATGCTGGTTGTCATCGACCAGCAGGATTTTGACGGATTTGTACGAGGACATCGAAAGCTTGAATCACCGGGCGTCGGAACGGACAGTCACGGTAGGCGCGAACGGAATCGGCGTCCATCGTCCACATTCGACAGGTGTATGACGGTTTGATCAGTCCGCCTGGGCCAGACGTTTGAACGCCTCGTCCGGCCCCGCATAGGCCTCCTGCAGACTGACCGACCAGTAGCGCAGGATTTCTAGCGGAATGCCGCGTCCAGAAACGGCGCAGGTGACGTAGCGGCCAGGCTTCAGGACGGCGAATTCGCCGTCGCCATAGTGGAGGGTGGCCTGGCCGGGTGCGGTCTGGGTCATGGCGTCTTATAGCGCGGGTTGAGCCGACAAGGCAGAGCTTGTCGCCTAAAAAAGATCGCCCTGCGGCGCAGGTGTGGGCCTTGGAGCTGACGCTGGTCGGGGCCGGGGGCGGCCGATGGCAGGTGCCTGGGTGCCGTCGTCAGCATCGATGTGGGCACCGCGTGATCCGTCGGCGAAGACCAGGCTGACGGCTTGCCCGGCGGTCAGGGCGGCGGCGCTGGCGATCATGCTGCCGTCGGTCATCTCGACGCGGGCAAAGCCGGGCTTGGGCCGTTTGGGGTCGAGGCCCGCCAACGCCCGCGACAGGGCCGCGAGGCGGGCTTCGTCGCGGTCCAAGCGGCGGGGCAGGGTGGGGGCCAGGCGATCGGAGACGGCGGACAGGCGGGCCAGGCGCTGGTCCAGGCGGCGGTGTAGTGGCTGGGGCGACAGACGGCTGGCGATCTTGAGCAGACGATGCTGGTGCGCCGAGACATTGGCGGACAGGCCGCCTTGCAGACGACGATCGGCCACGATCAGGCGCTCATCCGCACGGCTTAGCCGCTGCGTCAGCAGATGTGAGCCCAGGCGCGCCGAGGCGGAGACCAGCTGCTGGCCGTGAAGGGCGACATTGCGTTGCAGGCCTGAGCTGAGGCGATTGCTGGCCAGGTCGAGCCGCTGCTGGGGCAGGGCCAGCAGGTCTTCGGGCCGGGTCGGCAGGCCGCGCGAGGCAGCACGCAAGCGGGTGCGGCGTTCCTCGATCAGGCGTCCGCCCGCGCGGTCCAGCCGCCGCTCCAGATCGGCCACGGCAAAACGCAGGTCGGCCAGGACGGGCGTGGCGATTTCGGCGGCCCCGGTCGGGGTCGGGGCCCGGCGGTCGGATACGAAGTCGATCAGGGTGGTATCGGTCTCGTGCCCGACGGCGGAGATGATCGGGATGGTCGCCGCCGCCACGGCACGAGCCAGGGCCTCGTCGTTGAAGGCCCACAGATCCTCGACCGAGCCGCCACCCCGCGCGACGATCAGCAGGTCGGGGCGAGGAATGGGGCCATCGGGACCCAGGGCATCGAAACCGCGCACGGCGTTCGCGACCTGGGCGGCGGCGGCATCCCCCTGGACCACGCAGGGCCAGACGATGACGCGGCAGGGCCAGCGCTCGGCGATGCGGTGCAGGATGTCGCGGATGACGGCACCCGTGGGGCTGGTGATCACGCCGATGGTGGCCGGGAAGGCGGGGATGGGCTTCTTGCGTGCCGGGTCGAACAGACCCTCGCCCTGTAGTCTGACCTTCAGCCGCTCCAGCTGGGCCAGAAGCGCACCGGCGCCCGCGGCCTCCATGCTCTCGATGACGATCTGATAGGAGGAGCGGGCCGGGTAGGAGGTGATCTTGCCGGTGACGATGACTTCCAGCCCGGTCTCGGGCCGCACGCCCAGACCCCGGACCGAACCCTTCCAGATCACGCCGTCGATGGCGGCCTTGTCGTCCTTGAGCGTCAGATAGACGTGGCCAGAGGCATGGTGATTGACCTTGGACACCTCGCCCCGCAGACGGACGTGGCCGAACCGATCCTCCAGCGTCCGCTTCAGTGCGAATGACAGCTCCGACACCGACTGCGGCGGATTGTTGTCGCGCGGCGGGGCGGCGGCCTCGGGCGGTCCGCCGAAGACGTAGTCGTCGGTCATGCGTCGTCCATTCGCACAGGCGGCCACTGTCGCGCTACATGGATCAGGGCGACGATCCAGATCGTGTCTGCGTCGATCGTGTAAATGAGGCGGTAGTTTCGGTGAGGAACGACTTCTCGAGTGCCCGGCGTCGCGCTCAGCTTGCCAGCATTTGGAAACGCGCAAAGCCTGTCAGCGGCAGCGCTGAACCGATCATCCATGCGGGCCGCGGCATCCGGATTATCTTGCGCAATATGAAGCCAGATGTCCTTGCGGTCAGCGAGCGCTGGCGGTGTCCAGATTAATCTCATTCGCCGCGAGCGTGGCGACGTCGCTCGATGAACTCAGCCTCGACGACCTCGTTAGAAATACCCTCGCCCCTGCGTACCGATGCAAGTCCCTCCGCGACCTTGGAAGCCACAAACGCTTCATATGACCGGCTTTCCTGCTGTTTCTGGACAAACTCACGCATCAACTCACGCACAACCTGAGAGGCAGGGCGGTGGCTGGCCTCCGCCTCGGCCATGAAGGCGTCGCGCAGCTCGGGCTCGAGCTTGAGCGTAAAGACAGATTCCTTGGCCATGACGGTCTCCGGGTCTGGACGACGTATAGACGTTTTCATCACCTGACAGAAGCGGGAACGGCTTTCGGCACAGGTCGTTAGCGTCACCATGCCCGCAGACCCCCAGGATACCGATCCCGTCGACCAGAACCCCAGCGAGCGGGAGCTGGGTCGCCGCAGCGCCGCGCCCGCCGTCAGCCTGTGGCTGGTGGTCGGTGTGATCCTGCTGATCGGTGTCGGGGTCTATGTCCTGTCCGCCATGCTTTGACCTGAGGAAATACCATGAACCGCTTCGCCATCGCCGCCGTCGCCGCCCTCGGGGCCTTCACGATCTCGGCCTGTTCCGACAGCACCGATGATGTCGTCCAGCCGCCTGCACCCGGTGCCGCGCCTGCGCCGGTGACCGAACAAGCCGCCGATACGGCGACGGCGCGCGCCGCCATCGCCTTCGACATGAGCCGCGATCAGTTGGAGGACGCCGATCTGCACGCGGCGGACGGCACGGACCTGGGCGATGTCGAGACGCTGGTTCTGGATGCCGGGGGCCAGCTGACGCAGTTGGTCGTCGAGCTGGAAGGGCCGGGCGATTTGAAGGTCGTGGTGCCGGTCGGTGACGTGCGGGCCGCGCCGGTCCCGACCAATGGATCGGACGACCGCGACCTGATGACCGATCTGACGGCGGCGCAACTGGGGGCCCTACCGCGCTGGACACCGCCCACTCGCTAAATGGGCGATAAGACCTCGCTAACCGCGCCTGTGGCTTGACCATGTTCGCAGGTGCGGTCATGTCGCGGGCATGAATATTCTGCTCGTCGGATCGGGAGGGCGCGAGCACGCCCTGGCCTGGAAGATCGCCCAGTCGCCGCTGGTGCGTCGGCTGGTCATCGCGCCGGGCAATCCCGGCATGGACAAGCTTGGCGAGCGGGTCGATCTGAAGGTCACCGATGCGGATGCGCTGACGATCCTCGCGCGCGAGATGCGGGCCGATCTGGTCGTCGTGGGGCCGGAGACGGCTCTTGAAGCCGGGCTGGCCGACCGGCTGACAGCGGCAGGCATTCCGTGTTTCGGACCCAGTGCCAAGGCGGCGCGGTTGGAGACCTCCAAGGCCTTTTCCAAGGGGTTCATGGAGCGGCATGAAATTCCGACCGCAGGCTATGGCGTCTATGAGCGGCTGCACGAAGCACGGCAGGCGCTGAGCGTGTTCAAGCCGCCGTATGTGATCAAGGCCGACGGGTTGGCGGCGGGTAAGGGCGTAGCGATCAGCCCCGACAAGCGCGATGCCGAGGCCGAGATCGAGCGGATGCTGGGCGGTCGGTTCGGGACGGCCGGGGCCCGCGTCATCATCGAGGAGTTCATGGACGGCGAGGAGGGCTCGCTGTTCGCGGTCTGCGACGGGCAGAGCGCGCTGTTGCTGGGCGGGGCGCAGGACCACAAGCGCGCGTTCGACGGCGATCTGGGTCCCAACACCGGCGGCATGGGCAGCTATTCGCCCGCACCGGTGTTTACGCCCGACCTGGTCGAGGCGGCCGAGCGGCTGATCGTCCAGCCCGTAATCGCGGCCATGGCGGCCGAGGGTGCCCCATATCGCGGGGTGCTGTTCGCCGGGCTGATGGCGACCGAACAGGGTCCCAAGGTGGTGGAATTCAACGCCCGCTTCGGCGACCCGGAATGCCAGGTCCTGATGATGCGGATGGACGGCGATATTGTGCCCCTGCTGCTGGCCTGTGCGAAGGGTGACCTGACCCAGGCGCGTCTGCCGACATTCTCCACTGACACGGTCATCTGTGTGGTGCTGGCGGCCAAGGGCTATCCCGACAGTCCGCTGGAGGGGTCGATCATCCGGGGTGCCGAACAGGATTTCGGGCCGCATGTGCAGGTGTTCCACGCGGGGACCAAACGGCGCGACGACGGACAACTGGCTGCGGCGGGTGGCCGGGTGCTGAACGTCTGTGCGCGAGGCCGCGACATCGTCGAGGCGCGGGAGCGAGCCTATGCGGCGGTGCGCAAGATCGACTGGCCCGGCGGCTTTCACCGCACCGACATCGGCTGGCGGGCGGTGGAGCGGGACTAGGCTCAGTCGTCAGCCTCAGGTGTAGGCGAACAGCAGGCGGCCGGTGCCCATGCGCTCGCGAAGGGCCGGCAGGTCGGCGTGGGCGACGGAGAAGCAGCCGTACGACCGCCCCAGCTTGCCTTCACGCGCCAGGAAGCCCGGATCGGCATAATCGGCACCATGGATGATGATGGCGCGGTCGCGGGCCAGGTTGTTCGAATACTCCAGCCCATCCAGCAGCACGTTCGGCCCCTGCTGGGCGCCATAGCTGGCCCCGGCGGTGGCATAGGCCCCCAGCGAGGACATGTGGCTGTCGCGGTCGTTGGAGAACCGGCGGGCATAGCCGGTATGGGTGGGGTCCGAGCCGCGACCATGGCTGGTCCGCAGCGGGGTGACGTGGCCAGCAACCAGATCGACCTCGTACATCCGCTCCTCGCCCGAGAATTTCTGGAAATCGACCAGGTACATGCGGTCGCGCAGGGGCACCTTGTGATGGTGAATGTCCAGCGCCGCCATGGCACGGTCCATCAAGTCCTTGCGAACGACGCTGCGTGGGTCGAGGGGCGGAGCGACCTGGTTGGTTGCGACGACGATGGGCTGGGCCACGGGTGCTGACGGGAGGATGTTCGGGGTCGGAATGGCCGCCGTCTGGGGCTGCTGAACCGCACCGGCCGTTGCGCAACCCGACAGGAGGGCAGCGCCGCCCAGAATGAATCCTCGTCTCGCCAGCTGCATGCGACGCCCTTTGCGTGGTTCATCGAAGGGCGGTTTGTTTCAAATTGTGACGCGGGCTTCAACCTCGGCCTTGGCGAAAAGCAGACGCAGGCTATGGTGGTCGCTGTCCTTGGGAGGGATTTCATGCGGGTTCTGGCTTCGGTGATAACGGCGGTCGCTCTGGCGGTCGGAACAAGCGTTGCGGCGCAAAGTCCCGCGACCACTCCCGTATCCGGGGAAAATCCGACGACGTTCGTCCAGATCGGACGACTGCTGGCGGACCCGTCGAACAGCGTTGTGCAGCGCGATAAAACTATCGTGATCAGAGGGAACCAAGTCGTCGAAATCCGCGACGGCTTTGTTGGCGAGGGCCGGATCGTGAATCTGCGCGACTCGTTCGTGTTGCCCGGCCTGATCGACAGCCATGTGCATCTGACGGGCCAGCAGAATCCAAACGGGCGGCTGGAAGAGGTGACCCAGTCCAATGCCGAACAGGCCTTTGTCGGGGCTCGCTATGCCCGACGCACGCTGATGGCGGGTTTCACGACAGTCGCTGATCTGGGCGGATCGAACGAGGCGGTGTTCGCCCTGCGCGACGCGATCCGGCGCGGCGACGTGCCGGGACCGCGGGTCATCGCCTCGGGCTCGTCCGTGTCGATCCACGGCGGGCATGGCGACATCAATGGCTACCGCGAGGATGTCATGCACATCCTGTCGCCGGAGAGCGTCTGCTCGGGCGTTGAGGACTGCCAGCGGGCGGTGCGGACCCAGGTGCGGTCCGGGGCCGACATCATCAAGATCACGGCAACGGGGGGCGTCCTCTCCAACACGGCGGCGGGCTTGGGCCAGCAGTTCTCGGATGAGGAACTGGCCGCTATCGTCGCGGCGGGGCACCGGATGGGGCGTCAGGTCACCGCCCATGCCCACGGCGCGGACGGCATCAACAGCTTCCTGCGTGCGGGCGGCGATTCCATCGAACACGGCACCTATCTGGATGCCGAGTCGATCCGGCTGATGCGGCGCGAGGGGGTGTGGCTGGTGCCGACCCTGCTGGCCGGGGACTATGTGGCGCGTATCGCCTCGGGGCCGGACAACTTCTTTACGCCCGCCCAGACGGCCAAGGCGCTGGAGGCCGGGCCCAAGATGCTGGACATGGTCACGCGGGCGCATGACGGCGGGGTGCGGATCGCCTTCGGTACGGACAGCGGGGTCTCGGCCCACGGCGACAACGCCCAGGAGTTCGCCCTGCTGGTGCGGGCGGGCCTGACGCCGTTGGAGGCCGTGCAGGCGGCGACCGTGGGCGCGGCCGAGCATCTGCGCATTTCGGATCAGGCCGGACGGATCGCCGTGGGCATGCCCGCGGACCTGATCGCGGTATCGGGTGACCCGCTGAGCGACGTCACCGAATTGGAGCGGGTCCGGTTCGTGATGAAGGGCGGCGAGGTTTACCGGACGGAGTAGGGCACCCTACTGGGACCAGCTCGGTTTGCGCTTTTCCAGGAAGGCCCCGACGCCTTCCTGGCCCTCGGGCGAGACGCGGGCGCGGGCGATGCGTTTGGCGGTCTCTTCCATCAGGCCGTGGTCGATCTTCTGCCCGGCTACGTCGTTGACCAGCCGTTTGGCGTCGCCCATCGCGCCGGGCGCATTGCCGGTCAGGCTGTCAGTCAGCATGGAGATGAACTCGTCGATCGACCCCTCGGGCAGCACCATGTCGATCAGCCCCGCATGCGCGGCATAGTCGGCGTCGAAGATGTTGGCGGTCAGGAACAGCTGGCGCGCGCGGCGGGCCCCCACAGCCTCGACGACATAGGGGGCGATGGTCGCGGGGATGAGGCCCAGCTTGACCTCGGAGAAGGCGAAGCGCGTGCCCTCTACGGCCACGGCCATGTCGCAGGCGGCGACGATGCCGGCCCCGCCGCCCATGGCCGCACCCTCGACCAGGGCCACGGTCAGGGCCGGGATGTCGTGCAGGGCCTTGAGCATTTTCGCCAGACCCATAGCGTCGTCGCGGTTGTCGCCCTCGCTCCAGCGAGCCGCATCGGCCATCCAACCCAGGTCGGCCCCGGCGCTGAAGGTACCGCCCGCGCCGCGAATGAAGACCACGCGCACATTGTCCGCCCCGTGCAGGGTCTCGAACGCTTCATACAGGGCCGCGATGGTGGCGGCGTCGAAGGCGTTCTTCTTGTGTGGCCGGTTGATGGTGACGAAGACGGTCCCGTCCACGGTCGAATCGATCTGGATCAGGTCGTCGTTGGCATCCGGAGCCGGATCGGCGACCAGGGGATGGGAGATGGCGTTGATCTCGGCCGCCTCGGCATCAGTGATGTCCAGGGCGTTGATGTGGGGGTCGGTAGGGGTGGGTTTGTCGGTCATAGGAAGCTCCAGTCGCCCTTCTCCCCTTGCGGGAGAAGGTGGCAGCCCGAAGGGCTGACGGATGAGGGGTCGCACGGTCGGCGACCGCTCTGCAAGGTTTCAACGCGCCAATCGGACGGGACGTTGCGACCCCTCATCCGACCTCGCTGCGCTCGGCCACCTTCTCCCGCAAGGGGAGAAGGGTGAGCACTACATCCTGAACACGCCGAACGTCGTGTCCGGGATGGGCGCGTTCAGCGAGGCGCTGATCGCCAAGCCCAGCACGTCGCGCGTTTGGACCGGGTCGATGATGCCGTCGTCCCACAGGCGGGCGGTGGCGTAGTAGGGGTTGCCCTCGTCTTCGTATTTCTGGCGGATCGGGGCCTTGAAGGCCTCGGCCTGGTCCTCGGTCCAGGTGTCGGCGTCGCGGTGGACGGTGGCGAGGACGCTGGCCGCCTGTTCGCCGCCCATGACGCTGATCCGGGCATTGGGCCAGGTGAACAGGAAACGCGGATTGAAGGCGCGACCGCACATGCCGTAGTTGCCGGCCCCGAAGCTGCCGCCGATCAGGACGGTGAACTTGGGCACCTCGGCACTGGCGACGGCCGTGACCAGTTTGGCCCCGTGCTTGGCTATACCCTCGGCCTCGTATTTGCCGCCGACCATGAAGCCCGAGATGTTCTGCAGGAAGACCAGCGGAATCTTGCGCTTGCAGGCCAGCTCGATGAAGTGCGCGCCTTTCACTGCGGCCTCCGAGAACAGCACGCCGTTGTTGGCCAGGATGGCGACCGGATAGCCCCAGATGCGGGCGAAACCGCAGACCAAGGTGGTGCCGTACAGCGCTTTGAACTCCTCGAACTCCGAGCCGTCGACGGTGCGGGCGATGACTTCGCGCACATCATAGGGGGCGCGGACGTCGTCGGGGATGATGCCGTACAGCTCCTCAGGGTCGAGCGCGGGCGCGCGCGGCTCGCGCACATCCAGCGGCATGGGTTTGACGCTGTTCAGATGGCCGACGATGTCGCGCACGATCTCCAGCGCATGCTCGTCGTTCTCGGCGACGTAGTCGACGACGCCGGAGCGGCGACCGTGAGTCTCGGCCCCGCCCAGTTCCTCGGCACTGATGACCTCGCCCGTGGCCGCCTTCACCAGGGGCGGGCCGGCCAGGAAGATGGTGCCCTGATTGCGCACGATGACCGTCTCGTCCGACATGGCCGGGACATAGGCCCCGCCGGCAGTGCAGGAGCCCATGACGCAGGCGATTTGGGGGATGTTCTTCGCGCTCATCCGCGCCTGGTTGAAGAAGATGCGGCCGAAGTGGTCGCGGTCGGGAAAGACCTCGGCCTGGTGCGGCAGGTTGGCCCCGCCGGAATCGACCAGATAGACGCAGGGCAGGTTGTTCTGTTCGGCGATTTCCTGGGCCCGCAAGTGTTTCTTGACCGTCAGGGGGAAATAGGCCCCGCCCTTCACCGTCGGGTCGTTGGCCACGATCATGACCTCGCGGCCCGAGACGCGGCCGATGCCGCAGATCATGCCGGCGCCGGGGGCGCCGTCGGGGTCCTTGGCATCGCCATACATGCCGTTGGCGACCAGTTGGCCGATCTCAAGGAAGGGCGAGCCGGGGTCCAGCAGGCGTTCGACGCGGTCGCGGGGCAGCAGCTTGCCGCGCGAGACGTGGCGGTCGCGAGACGCCTGCGATCCGCCCAGCGCCGCCTTGGCGACCTTGTCGCGCAGCTCGGCGTTCAGGGCGGTGTTGTGGGCATGCAGGGCCTTGAAGGCGGCGCTGTTGGGATCGATCAGGGACGTCAGCTTGGGCATGGCAAGGGTTTAGGGCGGTTGAGGCGGCGGGGGAAGTGAGGAGGTGTTCTCCCTCCCCCTCGGGGGGAGGGTCGTCGAGGCGAAGCCGAGACGGGGTGGGGGCGGTTCGGCAAGGCGAGGTATCGGTGCTTGTGTCGCCGAGCCCTCCCCACCCGGTCGCTTCGCGACCACCCTCCCCGACGGGGGAGGGACAAAAGCTGTGCTTATGCCGTCATCCGCTTTCCTTGGTTGACCCCGCGTCGTCCGCATGGCCTTAGCCGCGTCCCATGTTCAGCCTCAGCCTCCAGACCCGTTCGACCTTGCGTGACCTGCTCAACCTGGCCTGGCCGGTGGTGCTGGCGCGGATCGGCATCATGACGATGGGGCTGACCGATGTGATCGTGGTCGGCAACTATTCGGGGATCGAGCTGGCCTACAGTTCGCTGGCCCTGGCCCCGACAGCCATCATCGTGACCACGGCGGTCGGGCTGATGATGGGGGTGCAGGTTCTGACGGCTCAGTATCTGGGCGAAGGGCGGCGGGCCGAGGTCGGGGGCGTGCTGAGGCGCGGCGTCGTCTATTCGCTGCAGATCGGCATCGTCTCCATGCTGGGGCTGATCCTGGTCGGGCCGTGGGCCTTGCAGAACATGGGGCTGGCCGACGGGCTGGGTGAGGGGGCCTCGCCGGTGCTGATCGTCTTTGCCCTGTCCATGCCCGGCTATCTGGTCAGCGTGGCGGCGCAGTTCTTTCTGGAGGCCATGAACCGGCCGCGCGCCGGGATGTGGGCCATGTGGGTCGCGAACGGCATCAATCTGGCGCTGAACCTGCTGCTGGTGCCGGACCTGCTGGGCATCGGCGTTGATGGTGCCGTCGCCTCGGCCTGGGCGACCTTCTTTGCGCGGACGTCGCTGGCGGTGTTTCTGATCATCTACATCGTTCGCCTGCCAGAGGCGCGGGCGCTGGGCATCTTCAACAAGCCGAAGCGCGACCGGGTCGCCGAGCATGAACAGCGCAAGGTCGGCTATGGCGCAGGCTCCAGCTATTTCATCGAGGTCGGCGCGTTTGCCGCGATGACCTTTATCGCCGGTCAGTTGGGGGCGATCGAGACCTCGGCCTGGACCATTGTCCTGAACGTCTCGGCCATCGTCTTCATGATCCCGATGGGCATGTCGTCGGCGACGGCGGTGCTGGTGGGCAAGGCTTACGGCGCAGGCGACGGGCGCGGCGTGATGCGGGCGGGGCTGGTCGGACTGGCGGTCGTGACGGTTCTGACGTCGATCGTCGCCGTGGTGCTGTGGCCGACGGCCTCATGGGTCGCTAGTGCCTACAACCGCGATCCGGCCCTGCTGGCCGTGGTCGTGCCAGCGCTGGTGCTGGCCACGCTGTTCTTCGTGGCTGACGGCATCCAAGTGGTTTCTGCCTCTGCCAACCGGGCGGCGGGCGACGTCTGGTGGCCGACGATCATGCATTTCGCAGCCTACAGCCTGATCATGATGCCGGTCGGCTGGGTGCTGGCTCACCAGATCGGTGTGGACGGCCTGGTCTGGGCCGTGATCATTGCCAGCCTGGTGTCCTCGGTGCTGCTGACGGGGCGGTTTATCCGGGTGGCGAATAGGGGGTGTCGTATGAAGACACCCCTTGTCACCTGAGGGTCAGGCGAACGCCCAGTCGTCCTGCCGTGCAAACGTCTCGACTCCAGCATCGACGACGTAGGGCTCCACATCGTTAGCAGCAGTCGCGATGATCTCGATTTGCGGAAAGGGGTCGACTTCGACCGGGGACATCATTGCCTGCGCAAAGACCTCCTGATCGACCGATAGCTCGAATACAAAGTCGTCGTCGCTCTCCCAGGTGGACCGATGGCCGTCTGGGGCCTCGGGGATGGTAGGCCCGGGATCGTCGGCGATGCTGAACTGCTGGAAGAAGTTGACGATGCGATTGTAAAGATCGGTGGCAAAGCCGCCGATCTGGTCACCGATATTCGATATGAAGTTGTAGGCCGACGTCGCCATATCGACCAAACCATTCCAGGCGGACGTCGCCGCATTCAGCAGGAAACTGCCGACCTCGCCTGCGAAGCCCAAGACTTCGCCGATACCGTCCCAGACCGGCCCGAAGCCATTGAGCGCCAGCCAGTCCGTCAGGGCCGCATAGTGGTTCACCGGCGTGTCCAGCCATTGCATCAAGGACGATATCTGATTGCCCAGTCCGGCCTGACCGAACATGTCGCGAACGAAGTCGACGCAGTTGCGCCCGAGCAGGCCGTAGGAGTTTCCGGGGTCGGCCATGATGCCCGTCACCCAGTTATACATTGACATCATTTGGTCGTAGCTGACCGGATAGTGAGTGCTGAACATATCAGTCCGACCGTCATTAAACTCCCTTCTCACGCCCCAGTTGCCATCGGTCGTATTGTTACCAAAGGTGTAAGAATATCCGTTTGGTCCGTTCAGCGTAATATTTACGTGTCCTGTAAAAGAGCCGTTAAAGACATTCACGGTAATATAGTAATCGTCACCCATTTTTAAGACCCCCTTGAAAAGTGCAAACTTAAAGTTCCGCTTTCGTCGTCAAAAACTATGCCTGACCCATAAACTTTTGCCCCGCCACATTGAAGAATGCGCCAGTTGGCGTTTACAGACATCCCAAAGTTAACGGTGGCATGCTTGTACGGCACCGAATCCGGCGGCGTCAGGAAATCGCAAGGGCGCCTTAAAGCGGCCTCCACGATTCGTCTGAGTTCAGGGTCTGAGAACAGCTCACGGTCATATTGCGAACTGACGCAAGCGTTCGCGTTCAAGCAGTCTTGAGCCGGAAGCCCACCAAACAAATGGCAGCCTCTTTCCTTGACACCGATGTAGGTTTCCAAGGTCTGACGATTACATATTCCTGTGGTCGACAGGGTGTATGCCGTATCCCCCATGTGCTGATAGTAGGTCTGGCCGGTCCTGGCCTTTACCAGTGCTTCCTCCGCCGCCGCGCGGAACGCCATCGTATAGAGCGCCGGATGTTCGCCATACCAGTTCAGGCGTTCCGGAAAGGGCGTAGCGCATCCGGAAATCAAAAGAATAGCGGCCATCACCGCCGTCCGCAGGCTGATCAAATTACGCGAAATGAACATACGCTACACCCCTATGACGCGAAACCTACGCAGATCTTAGTCGGGTGTCCATCCAGGCGAGGTCTGCCCAGCCATCGAACTGTCCGAAAAATGCGGCCGTCTTTGACGCAGCGGCGCAGGCCTCTATACCCACGCACACTAGAAACTCCTGGATACCCATGTCCCGCATTCTGATCACCTCGGCCCTGCCGTACATTAACGGCATCAAGCATCTGGGGAATCTGGCGGGCTCGATGCTGCCGGCGGATGTCTATGCGCGGTTCAAGCGGGCCCAGGGCCATGAGGTGCTGTATATCTGCGCCACCGATGAGCATGGCACCCCGGCCGAACTGGCCGCCGCCGCTGCCGGTCAGGATGTGCGCACCTATTGCGACGAGCAGCACGAGATCCAGAAGGCAGCGGGCCAGGCGTTCGGCCTCAGCTACGACTGGTTCGGCCGGTCGTCGAATGCGCCCAACCAGCGCCTGACCCAGCATTTCGCCAAGGTTCTGGAAGAGCGCGGCCTGATCGAGGAGCGCGTCGACCGGATGATCTATTCGGTCGACGACGCGCGCTTCCTGCCCGACCGCTATGTCGAGGGGACCTGTCCGCACTGTGGACATGTCGGCGCGCGTGGCGATCAGTGCGACAACTGCGGGCGTCTGCTGGACCCGACGGATTTGATCGATCCCTATTCGGCGGTTTCAGGCAGCCGCAATCTGGAGGTCCGCGACACCCGCCACCTGTATCTGCTGCAGACCAAGCTGGAACAGCCGATCCGCGACTGGATCGCCACCAAGTCCGACTGGCAGACCCTGGCCAGGTCCATCGCGCTCAAACATCTGGACGAAGGCCTGATCGATCGGGGCATCACGCGTGACCTGAAGTGGGGCGTGCCGGTGGTGGGGCCCGACGGTGGGCCGCGCGCGGGCATGGAGGGCAAGGTCTTCTACGTCTGGTTCGACGCCCCGATCGAATACATCGGCGCGACCGAGGAATGGGCCGATGCGACGGGCCGGACCTGGCGCGACTGGTGGCGAACGGACGAAGGCGCGGACGACGTCCGCTACGTCCAGTTCATGGGCAAGGACAACGTCGCCTTCCACACCGTCAGCTTCCCGGCGACGATCCTCGGCTCGGGCGAGCCGTGGAAGACCGTCGATACGCTGAAGGCTTTCAACTGGCTGAACTGGTATGGCGGCAAGTTTTCGACGTCGCAGAAGCGCGGCGTCTTTATGGATCAGGCGCTGGAGCTGCTGCCCGCCGACATCTGGCGCTGGCATCTGACGGCCTATGGGCCCGAGCATTCGGACGCGGCCTTCACCTGGGAGCAGTTCCAATCGACGACGAACAAGGATCTGGCCGATGTGCTGGGCAATTTCGTCAACCGGATCGTCAAGTTCGCCGAGAGCAAGTTCGGCGGTGTCGTGCCGGACGGTGGCGAACCGGGGCCGCTGGAGGCCAAGCTGGAGGCCGACATGCGGGCCGGCATTGCGGAAGCCACGGCCCAGTTCGAGGCCATGGAGTTCCGCAAGGCGGCGGTGGCGCTGCGTGCCGTCTGGGTGCTGGGCAATGAATATCTGCAGGAAGCGGCACCGTGGACGGCCTACAAGACCGATGTCGAGCGTTCGGGCGTGGCAGTCCGCACCGGCCTGAATCTGGTGGCTCTGTTCGCCCGTCTGGCCGCGCCGGTCATGCCGGAGACGGCGGCAAAGATCGCCGCCACGGTCGGGGCGAGCGATCTGAGCTGGCCTGACGCCTCTGCGCCCCTGCTGGACCAGTTGCCACGCGGTCAGACCGTGGCCGCCGCCGCCGTGCTGTTCACCAAGATCGAGGACAGCCAGGTCGCGGAATGGTCGGAGCGGTTTGGTGGCAGCGACAGCTAAGATGCCAGTTTGAGCTCAACGGATGGCGGGGGAACAGCATGTCCCACGTCACCCGCCGCTTCTATCCAGGCCAAGATGGCGTCGCGCACGTTGACGATCGCTTCTTCGGGTGTTTCGCCGTCACTCATGCAGCCGGGCAAATCCGGAACGATGGCCGCATAGCCGCCACCGTCTTCCTGAGATAACGGCTGAACGATCACAGGATAGTCGTTAGGCGAAGCAGTCATGTCTTCAACTCATCGATGAACCGGACGAGATCGCGAATATACACTGGCTTGATCGGTCGTGCGAATGGGATCGAAAGTTTGCGGCGCATGGACGGGTGGGCGACCTTGTAGTGGGAACTTCCGCCGCGCGACGGTTCACATAACAGGCCAAAATCGCGACAAACCTGTTCGACATCGGTGATCCGCCAGCCAGCCCGTGGGTTGGCTCGCATGGCTTCCAGTCGTTTGCTCATCTGTTTCTCCAAGTTGCGAGGATGCACTCGAACTAGAGACGGCTGAAAGGGGGTCTGACCCTGGTGAGCAGGAGGAATAATCCTGTGGATTAGCGTCAGTTTGCTGACCCTGTTGCCGACGAAGCAGACGCATCGCTAGGCGCCGCCGACGGTTGTGGTGTCGCCGGAGCGGGCAGGGCGCTGTCCTCGCTGCGGACCCCCTTCAGGTGTTTGGCCTCTTCCTCGGGCGTGATGTCCAGCCAGGCGGGTGCCGCGTTGTTGAACTCGGCCATGCGGTCGGTGCGGACGATGACGGATCGGGCTCCGTCCCAAATCATGTGCAAGGCGACGTACAGGACGATGACCAGGCCGACGTAGCCGATCCAGCGGTGCTTGGTCAGCAGCTTGGCGATGAAGGTCGCGGCCACACCCATCAGGGCGATCGACAGCACCAGGCCGAAGACCATGATCCAGGGATGATCGTGGGCGGCACCGGCAACGGCCAGGACGTTGTCCAGCGACATGGTCACGTCGGCGATCATGATCTGCAACAGGGCGGCCCCGAAGCTCTTGCGCTTGAGGCCCAGCTCCTCGGGGCTGGGGCCCTTGCCATGCTCGATCTGCATGGCCAGTTCCAGCTCGGCCTCGGCCTCGGCCTGGTCGTGCGTGGCCTGTTCGCGCAGCTCGCGCCACATCTTCCAGCAGACCCACATCAGTAGGACGCCGCCAGCCAGCAGCAGGCCGACGATGGCCAGAAGCTGCACCGTGATCAGGGCAAAGCCGATCCGCATGACGACGGCGGCGGCCAGTCCGATCAGGATGGCCTTGCGGCGCTGTTCGGCGGGCAGGGCTGCGGCGGCCAGGCCCACGGCCACGGCATTGTCGCCGGCCAGGACCAGATCGATCATCAGTACCTGGCCCAGGGCGGCCAGGGCTTCGGGGGTAAACAGTTCTGCGAATTCCATTTTCGCTCTCTAGCGGGGCGCGGCGGATGCGCCAAGGGGATTGGCCGCAGTGATTATCCGGCCTGTTTCTTCGACGCTTCGTATAGCGCCACGGCCGCCGCATTGGAGACGTTCAGGCTCTCGAAGCCGCCGGGCATGGGGATTTTCGCCAGTACGTCGCAGTGTTCGGCGACCAGACGACGGATGCCATCACCTTCGGAGCCCATGACCAGAACGGTGGGGCGCCCGTCCAATGCTTCCTCCAGCGTCTGTTCGGCCGAGCCGTCCAGACCGACGGCACGCCAGCCCATGTCGGCCAGCGTCTCCAGCGCGCGGCTGAGGTTGGTGACGCGGGCACAGGGCAGGCGCTCGGTTGCGCCGGCCGAGGCTTTGGCCAAGGCACCGGCCAGGGCGGGGGAGTGGCGATCCTGCACGACGATGCCCTTGGCACCGAACGCCAGGGCCGAGCGGAAGATGGCCCCGACATTCTGGGGATCGGTCAACTGGTCCAGCATGACGATGACGCCGCCTTCACCCGCGATGTCTTCCAAGGCGACGCCTTCAAGCGGCTGGACCTTGAAGGCCAGGCCCTGATGCACGGCACCGGGGGGCAGCATGCGGTCCAGCGCCTGGATGTCGATGATCTCGATCTTGTGCCCGTGGGTCAGGTCGCTTTTCGTCAGCTCGGCGGCGCGATCCTCGGTCGCCAGCAAACGTCCCATGCCCTTGCGCGCCGGATTGGCCAGCGCCGCCAGCACGGGGTGGCGACCCCACACGAAGTTGTCGGCGTCGGCCTTCGCCCGCGAGGGACGTGGTCTCGAATCAAAGGGCTTGGGCGTCGGATTGGGATTCCATCCGCTGCGGTCCGGACCGGCGTCGCGCGGCGGCTTGGCCTCCTTGCGGGGTCCGTCCGCACGGGGCGCGGAGGTCTTTCCGAAGGTCGGTTTTTTACCCGATTTCCGGTCGTTGCGTTCTGGATTTCTCGACACTATAAGACGCCCTCCGATTTGGAGCCCTGAGGGCTTTCGGGTCTGGCGCCCCTCCTAAACCAGGCGACGCAAGACACGTAGAGCTTTTGTTGCGCCCGAGACCGAAAGGTTGAGGACGCATCGGTCCGACGGTTCGAAAACGCGCTGGGGGAATGTCCCGAGTGGCAAAGGGGGGGGACTGTAAATCCCCTGCGTAAGCTTCGTAGGTTCGAGTCCTACTTCCCCCACCACGCGCTTTCGAAACGACGAACCGGTCCCCATATCGGGTCGGCTGCCGAGGCTGAACCGCCGAGGCGGTCTCCGCGCGGGTATAGTACAATGGTAGTACAGCAGCCTTCCAAGCTGAATATGTCGGTTCGATTCCGTCTACCCGCTCCAATATTTTGACGAACCAATCCGCCCGCTGGCGGTCAAGGAGATTTGGCCATGGCCAAGGAAAAGTTCGAACGTAACAAGCCGCATTGCAACATCGGCACGATTGGTCACGTTGACCACGGCAAGACGACGCTGACGGCGGCGATCACGATGACGCTGGCGAAGGCCGGTGGTGCGAAGGCTATGGCCTATGCGGACATCGACGCTGCGCCGGAAGAAAAGGCTCGCGGCATCACGATCAACACCGCGCACGTGGAATATGAGACGGCCAACCGTCACTATGCCCACGTCGACTGCCCCGGCCACGCCG